>Ga0265293_10001832_pt1 | contig 44904 bp, 40 predicted proteins | sample Munlanlewell138R_FD_192505 | JGI IMG/M metagenome (GOLD analysis project Ga0265293, IMG submission 192505) | Leachate microbial communities from a municipal landfill in Southern Ontario, Canada - Leachate well 138R | ecosystem: Engineered > Solid waste > Landfill > Unclassified | place: Canada... | reverse complement strand
GATGTAAGTCAAATGGAGAGGATGTATTTTTTGATTTTGGTAATCATGACATATATCTTTTTAATGACGCCCTTTGCCTTCGACATGAAGTCCCAGACCCTAAGTATGATGAATTCCTTACCTCTTAGGAGGAAAGATACTGTTTTATACAGGTATTTGTCAGTATTTGTTTATTTTCTAATCTCAATTATCTATTCTGGCATATATTTGTGGATTATTAATAAAACTGGATTAATGGACGTGGAATACTTTAATCTTAAAATGATTAAAGAGGCTATACCCTATATTTTGATAACGGCAAGCATTATGTTTCCAGCTAATTTTAAGTTTGGGCCCAGATTGGCTCAAATAGTAAATGCTTTTTTATTTTCTTTTACAGCGGTTGCCACCATAACCTTATCTAGGTATGGTCTAAGTCTTTCAACTAAGGGAATTATGAGCCTTATGAAAGGGCCTACCCTGTTTTTAGTCGTATTAGCTATTTATCTAATATCCCTGATTATCTCCATAAGATTATACGAGAACAGGGATTTATAGGAGGTGGGACAATTGTTTAATCTCATAGTAAAAGATTTAAAGCTCTCAGGTAAAATGAATTTATTTGGACTTTTCTTCCCCGTATTTATATCCTTCGCAGGAGTTAAAGCTGCACAATTAAATCTCAAGTTCAACATACTGTATATATTAGCTATTTTTATGATAACATATTTTTCTTCCATGTATTCCAATGGATTCGACATTAAGAACAATTCGGATATAGCCCTAAATTCCTTTCCCATAAATAGAGTGGATGTAGTGAGGGGAAAATATCTAGTAATATTCATTTATGCGGCTTTATATTCCTTATCTATAATTGCAATCACCAATATATATGTTCTAATGGGATTGGCAGACGGGGGAAGGGTAGCAAATATTTGGGATGTATTGGCTGCTTTAATACTTATCGTAATATTTTACTCCATATATTATCCCCTATATTTTAAATCGGAGAACGGATTAGCGACTGTAAATCAATTAATATATATATTAATCATATTGGCTCCTGCATTGATACAAAAATTTGGCGGGATATTGTCTCAAAGTTTTATTTTTAGTAGAATAATGAACTTAGATATTGAGAAGATAGCTATTGTCTTTTTAGGTTTTTCTGTTTTTGTCTATTTTATATCCCTGCAGGTATCAAAGAGAATATACCTCAGCAAGGAATTTTAAAAATCAAAGGTTCTGATACTTCAATATCTCTTCAACAATTTCATCTACGGTTTTTCCGTCAGTTCGAATTTTCATATGGGAGGCTGTCTCGTATAAAGGCAGCCTTTTTTCCCAAAGGGCCCTTATATCTTCTAAGGACAAATCAGACAATAAAGGTCTGGATTTATCTCCTAAAAGCCTATTATATATTTCCTCAGGGGAGGCATCTAACCAGATAATTCTCCCACCCTTTTTCAAGGATTCGACGTTTTCAGGGTCCAATACTATGCCCCCGCCGCAGGATATAATGGAGTTCTTAGTGTCTTGGAGCCCTATGATTATCTCCCTTTCCAATCTTCGAAATTCCTTTTCGCCCATAGTGCTAAAGATTTCCCTTATGGTCATTTCCATTCTTTTTTCTATGACAAAGTCCGTATCGATTAAATCCATTTCCAACAGGGAGGAAAGTCTTCTTCCCACAGAGCTTTTGCCGCTGCCCATAAAACCTATAAGCACTATATTGAAAGGATATAGGTATCTAGATTGAAGGCTCCTGCTTATTTTCATTATTTCTCCATAAAGGCCTTCAACTTCACTTTGAAATCCTTTTTCCTTTACATAGGAGGTGACTTTTCTTATGACCTCTTTTTCCCTTTGAGGCTGAAATATGGGGAGTTTGTGCTCCTTCTTATACTCCATGACCTGAAGTACAGCATTTAGCCTCCTCTCAAATATCTCAACCAATTGCCTATCGCAATGGTCAATTTCTTCCCTTATGGTTTCTAAATCCTTCAAATTATTCCCTCCCCATAAATTGCTTTTTCTAACACTTGGTGGGTTTTGTCTGCTTCCTCGGGGTTGACCCTTTCGCCTGTCCATATTTCAAAGGACTTTAGTCCTTGATATATTAACATTGAAAGCCCGTTAATTGCCATAATCCCATGACCCCTTCCATATTTAAGCAGTTTTGTTTCCCGTGGATTATATACGATATCATAAACTAAATTGGCACCTTCCAATATGTATGAATCTACAATGGATTTTTCAGTATCGGGAGCCATTCCCACGGAGGTGGAGTTAATGACAATGTCATAGGAAGGCGTAATATCTCTTAATCCTATTACATCTATGGGCATATTAAAATGGCTTGTAATTTCCGATTTTATATCCTCTGCCCTAGACATATTTCTATTGCCAATGGTCAGTATACCTTGATGTTTTACCACTTCAAAGGCGATTACCTTGGCAGCCCCTCCTGCCCCTAGCAGTAAAACTCTTTTTCCTTTTAGACTTATATTATATTTTTCTAGGCTCTTTAAAAACCCGACCCCATCAGTATTATAGCCAATGAGCCTGCCCCCTACAACTTTTACGGTATTTACGGCTTTGTATTCCAAGGCAACGGGGTCTATTTCGTCAAGATATTCCATTATGCTCTCCTTATGGGGTATAGTGACGTTAAACCCCGTAAAGTTTTCCCTTAAAAGACCGATACTTGACCTTAGATTTTCAGGGGAAATTTTCAAGGGAATATAAATACCATTGACATTTTTCCTCTCCATGATGTAGTTTTGGAAAACTGGCGATAGACTATGGGCGATGGGATTGCCTATGACCCCATAAATTTTAGTTTTCCCTGCAATATTATGATTCATCTTTTATCACCCCATTTATTATATGAAAAAAGTTTGGGAATGAGATGTCAACGCAATTGGGGTCGTCTATGTCTACTCCCTCTTGGCTTACTAAGCCCGCAATAGTTAAGGCCATGGCGATTCTATGATCTTTGTAACTATGTATCTTTCCGCCTCTAATTTCACTTTTCCCGTGTATTATCATTCCGTCATGGGTCTCCTCTATATCTGCACCTATATTTTTAAGTTCATTTACCATGGCGGATATTCTATTGCTTTCCTTTACCTTCAGCTCCTCTGCATTAGATATTGTTGTCTTTCCTTCTGCAAGGCTAGCTGCAACTGCAATTATGGGTACCTCATCTATTAGCCTAGGTATCATATCTCCGCCTATGGAAATTCCCTTTAGGCTTGAACTTTTGACTAGAAGGTCCCCCATAGGCTCCCCATTGAGGACCCTTGGGCTTATTATTTGGATACTGGCCCCCATTTGCCTTAAGACATCTAAGATACCAGTCCTAGTGGGGTTCAACCCTACTCCATTGATTAAGATTTCCCCATCTTCTACTAAGGTTCCAAGGACTAAGAAAAATGCAGCAGAAGAAATATCCCCAGGAATGTATATTTCCTTTCCATAAAGCTTCTCAAGGGGTTCTGATGTAATGCTTCGGTCTCTGCTCCAAATATCAGCCCCCATGTAATTCATCATTCGCTCAGTGTGGTCCCGAGATTTCTTAGGCTCCACTATGATAGTCTTATCTTTAGCATAGAGGCTTGCTAATAATATGGCTGATTTTACCTGGGCACTGGCAACGGGTAATTTATATTTTATAGGTCTAATATTCCCGCCGTGTATCTTCAAAGGTGCAAAGTTTTCCCTGTCTATACCCTTTATATTAGCACCCATTTTTCTAAGAGGTTTAATAATTCTATCCATAGGCCTGTTTTTGATGGACTCATCTCCTGATACGATGCTTTGGAAATCTTGGCCTGCCAATATTCCCGCCATCAATCTTATGGTAGTACCAGAATTTCCAACATCCAACACATCTGCAGGTCTAACTAGGCCCCTTAGCCCTACACCCCTGACGACGACGCAGTCGCCGTTTAAATCTATGGAGACACCCATTTGCCGAAAGCAAGCAATGGTATTCATTGGGTCATTACCCTTTAAAAAGTTAAATATTTTACTTTCGCCCTCTGCAATGGATGACAGCATAATTGCCCTATGGGAAATAGATTTATCTCCCGGTATATCGATGATTTGTCTTATTTTTTTAATTGGTTTAATTATCAAAAAAACACCTCCTTAGAACCTTTACCATTTTACCTGGGATTTGTGTAGAAGATACTCCTCCACTTTTCCCCTTTCAGTGGGTAGGATAAAGGAAATTTTTCCATCATGATTTTTTTTATCATTTGCCATAATGTCAATTAAATTTGCAGCAGGATAATCTTCCACATTTAGATCCACCCTAAGAGAATTTAAAAAGTCCATGATTTCCTGAAAATATTCACTATCTATGGCACCTAGTCTCTTTGCCAACAAAGTTTCATAATACATACCTATGATTACAGCTTCACCATGGTTATATTTTAAAAAATTAGTTATACTCTCCAACCCGTGACCAAATGTATGGCCAAAGTTTAATATCTTCCTTAAATTTTGTTCTTTTTCGTCTTTAGATACAATTTCGGATTTTATTTCACAGCACCGCTTAATGACGGAGGACATCACCTTAGAGTTGGATTTTCCAATACCTTCAATATTTTCTTTAACGTATTTAAAAAATTCATAATCGTATATAATTCCATACTTGATAATCTCTCCTAGGCCATTTAATATTTGTCTGCGATCTAGACTCTGGAGAAGGTCAATATCCACAATAACTTTGGAAGGTTGGTGAAATGTCCCGACAGTATTTTTATGGTTTTGAAAGTTTACGCCAGTTTTACCACCGATGCTGCTGTCAACTTGGGCTAGGATTGTAGTAGGTATTTGGATGTATTCTATGCCCCGCATATAGATTGAACTGCAGAACCCGCCTAAGTCCCCAACCACACCGCCACCAAAGGCAATGACCTTAGATTTTCTACTTCCTTTGAGGCCTAGCATTTGCCCTAATATATGGGAAACAGTTTCTAAGGACTTGCTTTGCTCTCCAGGTTTAACGATTATTTTCTCATATCCCTTTAGGTTTTCGAAATAATGACCATAAAGTTCATATACGTTCTCATCGGAAATTAAGAAGTTCTGTTCATTATTAGGCTCTATAAAGTCGTCAATATTGACTAGAATGCCTTTACCAATATGAATATCATAACTATTGCCTGATAAATTCACCACTATTTTTTCCATCGCTCTAAAATCTCCCCCAGGGAATCCCCGCCATATTTTCTAAGTAATTCCTGACCAACTACAGTTATGGCCACCATTTCGCCGACAATTGAGGCTGCAGGTACTGCACAGGTGTCACTTCTCTCAATGTCAGCTACAAAGCCCTCCTTCGTCTCTATATCTACGCTTCTAAGGGGGCGATAAAGTGTAGGTATCGGCTTCATGTGGCAGCGAACTATAATATTTTCACCATTTGACATACCACCTTCTATACCTCCGGCCATATTGGTCTCCCTGTAATAGCCCTTTTCAGGACTATAAAATATTTCATCATGAAATTTTGAACCAGGCAATGTGGAAGCTTCTATCCCTTCCCCAATTTCAACTGCTTTTATACCTTGGATGCTCATCAGTGCCTGTGCTAATTTCCCGTCTAACTTTTTATCCCAATGAACATAGCTTCCAAGGCCGGGGGGCAAGCCAGTAATATATATTTCAAACACACCTCCAAGGGAGTCGCCATCTTCCTTAGCCTTGTCTATAGCCTTTATAATTTCCATTTCTTTTTTCTCATTGACACATCTTACAGGTGAATTATCGGCATTTTTGATGGAGTTTATATCATTTACTTTTTCAGGTATTATATCTCCAACTGACAAAACATGGCTCATTGCTTTTATATTAAAGTTACTGACTAACTGCTTGACCATACTCCCTATGGCAACCCTAACGGCAGTTTCCCTAGCACTACTTCGCTCAAGGGTATTTCTTATATCGTCAAAACCGTATTTTAAGGCCCCTGTCAAGTCGGCGTGTCCAGGCCTAGGCTTAGTTACTCTTTTGCCACAATCCAGGACCTTAAGGGGGTCCATGTATTTTTCCCAATTTTCATAATCCTTATTTGGGATTGTGAAGGCAATGGGGCTCCCAAGGGTTTTACTATCCCTAATTCCCGAAAGAATTTCAATCCTATCGCTTTCAATCTTCATTCTCCCACCTCTACCATATCCACTCTGCCGCCTTTTAAGGTCGTGATTGATAATTTCTACATCAATTGGTACATTTGAGGGAAAACCCTCTATAATGCCGACTAAAGATTTTCCATGGGATTCCCCTGCTGTAAAATATCTAAACATGATACCCCTCCATTCCTAGTGAATAGCCATTATTTTATTTAACTCATCCATCAATTGTCCAAATCGTTCAGGTTTTAGTGACTGGGCTCCATCGGAAAGTGCATGTTCTGGATCGTTGTGTACCTCAATCATTAGGCCATCAGTCCCAACCGCAACAGCAGCTTTAGATAGGGGCTTAATCATGGCCCACCTCCCTGATGCATGACTTGGATCTACAATTATGGGCAAATGACTCAATTCTTTAATGGCAGGTACTGCACTGATGTCCAGGGTATTTCTAGTGTAAGTTTCAAAGGTCCTTATACCTCTTTCACATAGTATTACATTGGGATTTCCTTCTGCCATAATGTACTCAGCTGACATTAGAAATTCTTCAATAGTGGAAGATAGCCCTCTCTTAAGCAATACGGGTTTTTTCGATTTACCTGCCCTTTTTAGCAAAGAGAAGTTTTGCATATTTCTTGCACCTATTTGTATAATATCAGCATATTCCTCCACAATATGAAAATTGTCTACGCACATAGCCTCTGTAACTATGGGCATCCCTGTTTCATCCTTTGCCTTTTTAAGTAGCTTCAATCCTTCCTCCCCCAATCCTTGAAAACTGTAAGGTGAAGTCCGTGGTTTGTAGGCTCCTCCTCTTAATATATGAGCTCCAAGAGATTTGACACTTCTGGCTATGGACATAAGCTGCTCTTCACTTTCAACTGAACAAGGTCCAGCCATTATAGAAACATTGCCTCCTCCAATCTTTATACCCCCAACATCTATAATTGTATCCTCGGGATGGAATAATCTATTAGCTAATTTAAATGGATGTTGCACCTTTAGCACCCTCTCTACATTAATATTTGCCTCAATTTGCCTCATGTCCACCTTTGTAGTATCTCCTACTAAGCCAAAGATACAGTAATTTTCACCTTGGGTTTTGTGGGGATTGCAGCCTAATTCTTCCAATCTCCTTTCCATTTTGTTGATTTCTTCCAGCGACGTACCTGATTTCATAATAACTACCATTTCCAACACTCCTTTGTATTTTTTAGATAAAAAAAAGAGACCCAACGAAGAGCCTCTTTGTGTAAAAAAGAATAAATTAAAATTAAATACAGTTAACCCTATTGAGAGGGTCGACAAATGAAATCCATCTTCGATGTGGAGAAATTCTATCTAATTTTTTTAATGCAAAATAACCAGCGCTATAAAAGTAAAAGCCCCAGTTAAAGTTAAAGAAATAAAAATAGAATTTACCAGCATTGAATTTTTTATCTAACATTTTTATCAACCCACATTAATATTTTTGTAAAACTGAATATTGTAAATTATCCTAAAGTATATTCCATAAAATTCTATATGTCAAGGTCAAAATGAAATAATTCTATAAATATTTTTCCTTGACAGTTTTCAGAATGTTATATATCATTGTTCATAATTTACATAGATTGGTGGGAGGTAAATGATTGAAATACATAATATTTCCATAATAGGGCTTGGGCTAATGGGGGGATCCCTTGCCCTGGCATTGAAGAATAAAGGAATCGAATCTATAATATCAGGATATGATATATCGAATGACAATATAGAACAAGCCCTTAAATCAAATGCCATTGACAAAGGGGCAGGGGATATAAAAGAAGCTGTAAAGGAAGCGGATTTGATAGTTTTGGGGGTTCCAATAGATGAATATGAAAATATATTTATGGAAATATCAAAGCATTTAAAACCTAAGTCCATAGTTACAGATTTGGGCAGCGTTAAATCAGAGCCTATGGCATTAGCTAAAAAGATTTTTCCAAAGGATATAAGCTTTGTAGGCGGACATCCCATGACAGGTTCAGAGAAGGGCGGATTTTCTGCTGCAGATCCATTTTTATACGAAAATGCCTATTATTTCATCACCTACGAGGAGAACACCCCTGAAGATGCTTTAAAAGTAATAGAAGATATTGTAGATGCCTTGGGAGCATACAGCGTAAGACTTTCTCCAAGGGAACACGATATGATTGTATCCCGGATTAGTCATCTGCCTCATGTAATTGCCATGACCTTAGTAAACTTCTTGGGACAGGACAACAACAACTCTTATTTGCCATTTGTAGGAGGAGGATTTAGGGATACAACAAGAATTGCATCGGGAAACCCTAATATGTGGAGAGAAATACTGATGTCAAATAGGATTGAAATAATCCACAGTCTAATTTCCTTCCGAGAATTGATTGAAAAATTTATAGGGCACTTACAAAATAGTGAAAAGAGGGACATCGAGGAATATTTAGGCAATGCTAAGAAAATAAGGGACAGTATGCCTTACGGAAAGCCGGATTACATAAGACCGTTATATGAAATAGCAGTATCCATTGCAGATAAGCCTGGTGCCATTGCAAAGTTGGCCAATATAATGAGAGAACAAAATATTAATATCAAAGAAATTGAAATTCTTCACTCAAGACAAAGTGAAGGTGGAGCTGTCAGATTAGGCTTTGACTCTAGAGAAGAACAAAGATTAGCTATTGAAACTTTGAGAGAAAAAGGTTTAAATAAATTATATTTCAAATAAATTTATTCCATTAATGCAACACAATATGTCATAAAAACTCAAATATTGACAGGTGATTTTTACAATTTTATTGGAGGTATTGTCATATCAATTGCAATTACAGAGTTGCAGTATTTTGCGAAATTTACAAAATAATAGCATATGTTTCCTAATCTCTTAGAACCTGTATATTTCAACATGTATTTTTATAAAGATCTATGATATTATATAGTACGCTGGGTCTATTTTCCTAATTATATCCACTGTTATCGTCGATAATTGGAGCTTTATAAATAAAGCAGTTGTTTAATATATTAAACATTTAAATAGGCCAGTACTGACATAAATTTAATGGAGGGATTTTTATATAATTTTAATTTGTCGAAAAAAGTTACATTGATGATGGCCGTTCTGATTCTTCTGAGTTTAATTGGCCTAGGTTTTGTATCCATAAGGCTCAGTAGTGATGCACTTGTGAATCAGGCGATAGAATCGCTGTCTAATTCAGCTGCCGATGGAGTTAAGATTATTGAAGCATCCATAGAAAGAGATATGAAAGTATTTGAGGAATTATCAAACCGAGAAACTACAAAAAGTATGAACTGGAATATTCAACGACAATCATTGGCACCGGAAATGGAGAGACAAGGCTATCTAGAGATTGGTGTAATAGGGAAGGACAGGATAGCACATTTTGTATCCGATGGCAGCACTACCGATTTGTCAGACAGAGATTATGTAAAAAAAGCCTTTCAAGGAGAGGTTAATATTTCAGATGTATTAATAAGTTTAGTTACAAATCAAGCTGTTGTCATGCTGGCATCACCTATTACAGAAAACGGAGAAATTGTGGGTGCACTTAACGCAAGGCTAGACGGTGGTGCTTTAAGTGAAATAACAAGTAATTTAGGATTTGGTGAAAACGGCTATGCATATCTTCTCGGTGAAGATGGTACATTTTATGCGTATATAAATAATGACTTTGTAATGGAACAGAGGAATTTATTTGACGAAAAGTATAAAGAAGAATTTGGGGATGTAGCCCAGGCTTTTCAAGAACTAGGTATGGGAAATAAGGGTGTAGTCTCCTATGAATATAAAGGCGAAAAAAGATATATGGCTGTAGATACAGTTCCCAGTACAGGATGGATACTTGCTGTAGGAGCGTATGAAAAGGATATGCTTAGCGGCATAAGTAAACTAAAGTTCACCATGATGCTTGGAGTCTTAATATTTATGCTTATTGGCACTATATTGGCTATATTTTTCAGCTCTATGATATCAAAGCCTATTGTTGAATATTCAAAGAAAATTGACAAGTTTTCCAGATATGATTTTTCTTCAGGAGAAGAAGATAATTTTAAAAAGTATTTACATAGAAAAGATGAGATTGGGATTATTGGAAATTCCTTAGCATCTATGCAAGAGAGTATAATATTACTTATAAGGCAAATCGGCGATATGTCGCAGAATGTCGCATCTTCTTCAGAGGAATTGACTGCCATAAGCCAACAATCATCAACTGCCGCAGATGAAATTGCCAATGTAATACAGGATATAGCACGGGGGGGCAGATCATCAGGCAAGAAATACTGAAGATGGTGCACTAAGTATCAACGAATTGGGAGATTTAATAGAGAAGAATGAACAAGATGTACAAGGCTTAAGTGATACTGCAGGGAAAATAAATAAGTTAAAGGACGAAGGGCTAGAAATAGTAAAATCATTGGTAGAAAAGACAAAGGAAAACGAGGAAGCATCTTTTGAAATCAATAGTTTGATATTAGACACAGATGAAGGTGCAAATAAAATACAAAGTGCCAGCGAAATGATAAGGAGCATAGCAGAACAGACAAATCTTTTGGCTTTAAACGCTGCCATCGAGGCAGCAAGGGCAGGAGAATCGGGAAGGGGCTTTTCAGTAGTAGCTGATGAAATAAGAAAGTTAGCAGAAGAGTCTGATAGGTTTACGGCACAAATATCGGAAATTATAAATGATCTTTCCTCAAAATCCCAAGCAGCTGTAAAAACAATGAAGGAAATGGCTGCTACTGTTCAGTCACAAAGAGAAAGTGTGGGGGAAACCAATATAAAGTTTGCTGGTATAGCCCAAGCCATTGAAGACATAGAGGAGCTAATATCTAACCTTAGTCAATCAGGTGAAATGATGAATGTAAAAAAAGATGAGGTTATAGAAGCAATTGAGGTTTTATCGAGCATATCAGAAGAAAACGCGGCAGGCACTGAGGAGGCCTCCGCCTCAACTGAGGAGCAGTCTGCATCTTTAGTTGAGATTGCAAATGCTAGTGACACTTTAGCCAAATTTGCAAATGAAATGCAGGAAAATATCACTAGATTTAAAATTTAGAAAACCTTAGGGGGGATTTTATGGAATTGGGATATTTGGGACCTGAGGGCTCTTATAGCCATGAAGCGGCAGTGTATTACCATGGAGAGGCAAAGCTTATTCCCATGTACAGTTTTTATGAAATAATAAAATCAGTTGAAGGGGGAAAAATAGACGGGGGTATATTGCCCATAGAAAATTCAACTGAGGGGGCAGTAACATCTGTGATGGATTGGCTTTTAAATATCGATAAATCTAAGATAGTGGGGGAATATATATTGCCAATTCACCATAATTTAGTTAGCTTAGGCAAGGAATTGAAAGAAATTAAATATATATATTCCCACCCTCAGGCAATAGAACAGTGTAGGGAATCCTTGAGGTTGTCCATGCCCAAGGTGGTGTTTATCCCTTGCGAAAGTACATCCCTTGCCTGCAAACTGGCAAGGGAAAAGGGTATCGGCTATGGTGCCATAGCCAATGAAAAGGCTAAAGAGATTTACAAAATGAATTTATTAAAGTCGAATATACAAGACAACCCTTTGAATAAAACTAGATTTATAATTATCAGCAGTAAAATAAGTAACAATTGCAAATCCTGCAAGACATCCATAGCCTTTACGTTTACAGGAGATAGACCAGGGGCACTTTATGAAGTTTTAAGGGAGTTCGCAGTTGAAAACATCAATTTGACGAGGATAGAGTCGAGACCGGCAAAGATGGAAATAGGACAATATATATTTTTTATTGACCTCATAGGAAATCCCAATAATAATATTGTGAGGAATGTGCTCGAGAGAATAGGTGATATGACGGCTTTTTTGAAGATACTGGGAACCTACCCTATCCACAGAACCTAATGATAGAATTTTATTATTTTGATAGATTTACCTTTTGACGCTTATATTGTATATGATACAATAGACATGCAGGAGGGATATTAAAATGACAGTAGAAAGCGTAAGGAAACAAATAGAAGAAGAAAATCTGGATATAGAAGTAGTGGTACTGGACACCAGTACGGCAACTGTAGAATTAGCAGCTAAATCTTTGGGAGTGGAAGAAGCTAGAATTGCCAAGACCATGGCACTGAGGCTCAAAGACAGAGACATATTAATTGTCGCAAAGGGAGATGTAAAGATAGACAATAGAAAGTTTAAGGACTATTTCAAAGAAAAGGCGAGATTTATCAAGGCAGAGGATATAGAGGAGGCCACAGGCCATCCCATAGGTGGAGTCTGCCCATTTGGGCTTTCAAAGCCCTTAGAGATATATCTGGATATTTCTTTAAAGGTATTTGACTACGTATATCCAGCAGGAGGAGATACAAACACATGTATAAAAATAGATGTGGATTATTTAGGAGAGGTAACTAAAGGTATATGGATAGATGTCTGTAAAGAATAGGGGATTAGAAAAAGTTGGGGTGCTAAAATGGATAAGTATTTAAATACGGAGGAAAAGATTCTCTCTGCAGCCATTGAGCTATTTCCCATTAGGGGTGATATGACCACAAGGGAGATTGCAAAGCTAGCAGGGGTAAATGTGGCAGCAATAAATTACCACTATAAAAGTAAAGATAATTTGATGAAATCCGTAGAGAAGCATTATTCAAATATACTCTATGATGTGCAAAGTGACGTACTCAAAGATAGCAATACTAGTCCAAAGGATAAATTAATTAACTGGGCAAATGTTTTAATGGAGTATATGTTTAAGTGGCCTGCCCTCATAACCTTAGTATCAAATCTTCTATTGCAGGATAAAAACTACAACCCGGAAATAATAAATAAGTTTTTCAGCGATAAAAAGTTAATGGAGAATGTCCAGGAGATAATATCCAATATCACAGGTATTGACGATTCTACTACTTTAAATTATAAGTACATTCAATTGTTTTCAGGCGTAATTGGACCCATTATATTTCATGTGCTGCCTATGGTATCAAATGTAGAGGGGAGTGTTGTAGATCTTAGCAATGAAGAGGAAAGGACGAGGTATATAGATTGCCTTGTAAACTCGATTTTAAATATAGATTGATTTTTATGTCAAAGAATAATAGAATGTATTTAAACCAACGTTTTAATCAAGTGTTTAAATACATTTTTAATTGGGGGGAAATATATGGAGGGTTTCAGTAGATTTATAGTCTATCACAAGAAAACCATAATAATTATCTATATAATTCTAATAGGACTTTCTTTCATAGGAAGCCAATTTGTAGAGATAAATTATGATTTAAGTAAATATCTGCCAGGTGAATTAAATTCCATAAAGGGAAAAGAAATATTGGAAAATGAGTTTGAAATTTCGGGGCTTGGATATTTGCTTTTAAAAGACAAGACATTGTTAGAAACTGAGGATATAGTAAATGATATTAAGTCCATGGACGGTGTAAAAGATGTCATTTGGCTTGGAGCAGCAGAGGACATCTATAAACCAGAAGAATTTATGGACGAAAAAGTTAAAGACGAGTTTTTAAGGGAAAATAGCAGCTTGCTGCAAATCCAATTTACAGATCCTGATGACTCTATGGCAACGGTAAATTCCATGGAAGAGGTATTTAACTATATAGGAGACGAGGGAGTCATAGGGGGGCCAGCAGCCATATCCCACGATATGCAAATGATAACCTCAAGGGAAATGATATATTATTCTATAATAGCTTTTGTCATAATATTTATAATACTATTTTTAGCCATGGAGTCCTTTATTGAGCCCATATTGTTCTTTATAGCTATTGGAGTGGCGATAATATTAAATAAGGGTACCAATATCATATTCTCCAGCGTCTCTTTTAATACGGATTCCGTAGCCAGTATAATTCAACTGGCAGTATCTATGGACTATTCCATTTTTCTAATCCATAGATATATCGAGGAAAAGAAGTACTTTGGAGACAGGGAAAGGGCTATGACATCGGCAATTAGAAATACCTTTATTTCTGTTTTGTCCTCATCCCTTACGACCGTAGGTGGATTTTTAGCCCTAGCTTTTATGAAATACGGCATAGGAAAGGATATAGGACTGGTATTGGCTAAAGGCGTATTATTGAGCTTAATATCAGTTGTGACCTTGTTGCCGGTATTGGTTTTAATATCGGATAAATGGATTGAAAAATACCAGCATAGAATATTTTTGCCAAGCTTTAGAAGAACATCAAAAATTATCGTTAAATACGGTCATTTATTTTTAGTATTGGCAATACTCATTAGCTTACCTTCTTTTTTGGGTCAATCTCAGGTGAATTACTACTATTCCAATGAAAAGGTATTGCCAAAGACATTTAAATCCAATATGGGAAATACGGAAATTGATAGGCTTTTCGAGAACAAAAACCAATTAGCAGCCATTATCCCCAAGGGAGATAAGGTAAAGGAATTAGGGCTTATAGGAAAACTTAAAGCCATAGAAGGAGTAATAGATGTAAAAGGCCTGTATTCCATGGTAGATATTGAGATACCAGAGGAATTTATACCAAAGGATGTATTAGAAAACTTCCAGGGCGAAAACTATTCTATGATAAATGTAAATTTAAACCTTCCAATGGAAGGTGATGCAACTAAGAAAACCTTAGATGAAATAAGGAACACCCTAGGGAGAGATTATGACAATTGGTATCTTACAGGTGAATCCGTCATATATGCGGATTTGGCAGAAGTCACTTCAAAAGATTATAAAAATATAACCATTATATCTATTATCGTTATAGGTGGTATTTTAGTTTTAGCATTTAAATCCTTAGTTATACCTATTATATTAGTTGCACTGATACAATTGGGAATTTGGATTAACCTGGCGATACCATATATACAGGGTATAGACCTAAACTTTATAAGCTTTATCATCATAGGGGCAATACAATTGGGGGCAACTGTGGATTACGCCATACTTTATACTTCTAGATATCAGGAGAATATAAAGGTATTGGATAAAAAAGAGGCGGCAATCAAAACCATAATAGATACGGGAAGGCCAATTCTCACATCGGCTCTTATACTCTTTACGGCAACCCTTAGTGTGTACATGGTTACAAGCATGAGAAATACAGCAGAATTGACCTTATTAATAGGCAGGGGGGCAATCATAAGTTTGATTTTAGTATTAATTGTGCTTCCATCTCTTTTGATGATATTTCATAAATACGTCCAGAAAACTATAGCTTCAAAGGAATAAAATAATGGGGGGAAAGAAATGAAAAAGTTCACTAGCTATACACTTATTTTTATGATATTATTTTCATTTTCCATTGCAGGTATGGCAGATGTTGTCAGGAATGAAACGGTATATGTAAGTTTAAAACACAATGGGGAAGCGGAAAATATTAAAATAGTGACCCATATTTCAGGCAGCAGTAATGATGACTACTATGTGGAATATGGACAATTGGATAATCTACAGGTGTTGACAAAGGATGTTGAGCCCACGGTAGAGAAGGGAACAATAAAATGGGACGCAAAAAAACTTAAAGAAAAGGACATATATTACGAGGGCAAAATAAGCAAGAAACTTCCTCTGGATTTGAAAATTAGATATTACTTAGATGGTACAGAGGTAGAGGCTCAAGATTTAGCTGGTAAATCTGGAAAAGTGGAAATTAGCATAAAGGTGGAAAACAGCGAAGATTTAACAACCCAAATTCAATTGCCCTTGAATTTAGATGTATTTAAAAATATTGAATCTAAAAAAGGCGTCATGTCCGTAGTGGGTAAAACCATGACTGTGGTATTTACACATTTGCCCATGGGGGACGAAGAGTTTACAGTAAAGGCAGAGGGTCAAGACATGGAATTCGACTCCATCATTATCTCCTCAATGGATTCCAGTACCATGCTGGGAGAAGGCCTAGGGGAATTAGATAAGCTGACAGATGGATTTAATGAGATGTCAGATGCCACAGAGAAATTAGAGGAAGGTTCAAAGGAATTAAGCAAGGGAATGGGACTTCTTAAAAACGGACTAAAATCCCTTGGAGAAGGGGTAACAAAATTAGTAGATGGACTCAAGGAAATCGGTTCAAATTTAAAGTCCATATTAAAGGGATTTAAAGAACTAAATGATGGATTGGGACAGCTAGGCAATGGACTGAAAGAGGGCATTGAATCCGTAGGAGATATGAATCAAGGATTAAATAGATTGAGCAGCGAAGGTGATAATATAGAGAAAGGGATAGAAGGACTAAATGGAGGGTTAATGGAGCTAAAGGCAGGTTATAATTCAATAGGTGAAGGCCTAAGTGGATTAAATCAAGGTCATAGTGATTTAAGTCTATTGGCACAGAGTCTAGTTGATAGCAATGACCCCAGGGTAAAAGGGCTGGCAGAGGGAGTAATTAAAGAGGGCAAAGTCATGGAAGAACTAGGTCAGGGCATGAAACAAATCAATATGGCTATGGGCGGTGTAGCACAAAACACAAATCAACTGTTAGAAGGATACAAAGTGTATAACAAGGGAATTAATCAAATAGCTATGGGATTTGGGCAATTTAGTGGAGAAATCAAAGCCTTGCCCGATGAAATACAGAAGATGTATCAAGGCCATAGCCAATTAGTAGATGGACTAGATTTACTGTTAAACGGACTTGAACAGTCCGCAGCAGGTGGAGCTGAACTGGGAAAAGGAGCAAGGAATATTCCAGGGGAAGTCGATAAAGTAATAGACGGCCAGGATAAGATTACAGATGGACTCAATAAACTTAGGGAGGAAGGAATTGAGGAGATAACTGACAATGTGAAGAAGTTCTCAAACAAGGACGAATCCCAAGGCTATACGTCATTTGTAGACGAGAGAAATGTGGACAATTCCAATTGTCAAATACTGATGCAGACCCCCTCTATTAAGGTAGAAAAGGAAACATCTGTACCAGTACCACAGAGAGAAGTAAAAAGGACATTTTTTCAAAGAATAATAGACTTGTTTAAAGTATTTAGGAAGTAAATCAAATTTATAATAATAGAAAAAAAGTGGACCAAGTAATATAGGTCCTTTTTTGTTGAAATAATTGTAAGAATTGTAATAATATGGCTTGAGCTATCTTGTTAAAAATGATACAATTAGGACTAAGGACCTATATTTTATTTATAAGCAAAGTTGGATAGCAAGATTTAACTGTTGATTACAAAGGAGGGATTTGATGAATCGCCTAAAAAGAAAGATAGCTGAAAAGTTGATTGAAAAAGGAGATTTATTGGGGCAGATTAGGGAACTACAGAAAAGGTATGATCAGTTAAAGGAATACATGGACTATGGTGAAGATTTAAATATGGTACAAAACGTTGCGGGGGTGGGAAGCTGGAAATACGATGCCGAGGCTGATCAATTTGACGGGACTGAAGAACTCTATCGTATATATGGTGTAGACCCCATAGACTTCAAAAGAAACTTTCGTAGCGTAATCAGACTAATTCACCCTCAGGACCAAAATAAAGTAGTAGATGAAATGAGAAGGCGTTTAAGCGGAGAAACTACAGAAACAGAATTTAGGATACCACAAAAAGACGGTTCCATGAAACACGTTAAGTCAAAAGGGAGACCGATATTTGACGACAATGGAAAGATTATAGGGATTATGGGAACGTTACAAGATAGAACAAAAGAAAAGCAATTGGAAATAGAACTAAAGAAATCCAATGAGGTCCTTGCAAAAGCAGAAGCACTGGCACAGGTTGGAAGCTGGGAACTAGATATAGAAGAAAACAGATTTTTCATGTCCAATGAAACCCGAAGAATATATGGACTGAATCCAAAGGAAATAAGTATTTCATTAGAAAGGTTTTTAAAAATCATTCACCCTGACGATGTTGAAAAGATAAGGGAGTTATTGGAAGATCCACCAAGAAAACTAATAAACCTAGATATACGAATTGTCAGGCCAGATAACACCATAAGAAGTATATATCAGCAAGTGGAATTTGTTTTCAACGAAAATGATAAGCCAATATTCGTTTATGGCACAATTCAGGATATTACTAAAAAGAAAGAATTAGAAAATAAGATACTGAACCATAGAAAAGAGATAGACAAAATACAAAAACGGTTTCAGGTATTGGTGCAGGAATCCAATGACGTCTACGAGATATTATCTCCTGATGGCACTATATTGTACATAAGCGATGCCGTAGAACGAGTAATGGGCTATAGACCGGATGAGAGGATTGGGAAAAGGATATTTGAATTTTATGATGGTGCGGATTTAGAGAAGATAAGAAAGATGATAGAACTAGTCTTGTCAGAGTTTGGTAAAAAGATACAGGGAGAACTGACTTTTGTCACAAAACTAGGTGAAAGAGTAAATTTGGAACTTTACATGCAAAATCTATTACACGACTCCAGTATAAATGGGATTGTGGTAAATTTCAGGGATATTACCAGTAGAGTTGAAATGGAAAAGACAATGGCACATATTTCTACTCATGACCCTTTGACAGATTTGCCAAATACTATTTATTGCGCGAAAAGGCTGAGACTACAATGCGAGTATTCAAAAAACCAAAACAGAAGATTTGCACTGATGATGTTAGATATAGGCGGATTAAAGTATGCAACTTATTCCTTGGGATATGAATTTGGAGAGACACTAATCTTAGAAATAGTCAGGCGGCTGAAGAAGACCATAGGGAGACATAGATTTTTAAGCAGGCATTCCGACGATCATTTTGCAATTATCGTAGATGATATGGAAGAATTAAAAGAATATGAGTCTTTAGCCAATGAAATAATCAATCAATTTAGGGATGTCTATAAAATAAATAAATACGAATTAGATGTGCATGTAAACATAGGAATAGGTATATATCCTCAAGACGGTGAAGATATTCACACCCTAAGGGTTCACGCCAAATCTGCCTTAATTAGAGCAAAAAAAGAGGGAAAGAATACATTTAAATTCTATTCCTCAGACTTAGATATTCAAAATTACAAGGAATTTGTCCTTAGAAGTGACTTGCACAGCGCCTTGGAGGAAGGCCAGCTGAAGGTATATTATCAACCCATAGTAAATATAAAGACCAATAAAATATTGGGAGCTGAGGCCTTAGCCAGATGGGAGCATCCGGAATGGGGTCTTGTAGAATCCGAAGAATTTATTTCACTAGCGGAGGATACGGGAAAAATCATAGATATTGGTAAATGGGTACTAAGGCAGGTATGCAAAGATTATAGACAATGGTTAATAGATGGACATACCCCCATAAAGGTGTCAGTAAACTTTTCTGCAGTTCAATTTTTAGAAAAGGATTTTGTAGAAAATATACGAAAAATCATCGAAGAATTCGATTTGGAGCCGAACTTTTTAATTATAGAAATTACTGAAAATATATTACTGGGGAATGTAGAAAAAGTTAATTCCGATATCAATGGACTAAGGGATATTGGCATACAAGTAGCTATGGACGACTTTGGTACAGGTTATTCTTCATTGATATATTTGAATTCCTTTAATATTGACATTATAAAATTAGATAAATCCTTTATCAAAAACATTCCTGTTGACATTGGAAGCGTAGCCATTACAAAAACAGTTGTAAGGCTGGCAAGGGAATTAAAATTGAGGTTTGTGGCTGAAGGGATAGAAACATACGATCAATTGCAATTGTTGAAGGGGCTTAATGCCATAGGCGGACAAGGTTTTTTGTATTCCTATCCAAAACTAGCCGAAGAATTTGAAAAAATTCTAAGAAAGGGAGTGTGTAAACCAGCAGCATTTTTTGGATTAGATGCTGCACCTAGGGTAGAGAGGCGAAAATTATTTAGGGTCAAATTTATTCAGTTGTTGGAGGCAGATTTGACAATTTTGGAGTTAAAGGGAAAGAAGATAAATGTAGGGAATACAAAAGTTCTAGTCAAGGATATGGGTCCAGGAGGCCTGTGTTTTATATCTGATATAAGGTTTCCTGTAGAAAAAAATATGATTTTGCAATTTAAAACAGAGTTAGTAGGTGAACAAATAACAGTATATGGCAATCCCGTGTGGACGGAGCAAATAGATGATAAGGCATATAAATATGGCATCGAATTTAAAGTTGACGAAAATGAAAGGATGGAACTGATTAGGATATTAAATAAGGTACAAATCAAAATGAGAAAAGATGTGTTGTTTGCAGAGGGAAACTTTTTCCCAGGAAACCACGTACAGTACTTTGCGGCATATAAAAAGAGCATGTAAGCATAGGTAATTGTTACCAGTATTAAATCTCACCTACTAGACAAAATAAATATGAGAACAATTTTAAATGAGGAGAAGGATATATGGGTAACAAACCAAAACCTGATGACAGACGAGACAATGTAGATAAGATTCAATTCAACATCGATAATACCATTGAAAATTACAGGCTTGCAAAGGAAATGATAAACAAGACAGACGATGTAAGCACAAAAAGGGATCTAATAGAAAAAAATAAAAGAAGAAAAGAATCCTTGGAAAACATGAAAAATGAAATAAAGGACGAAGCAAAGGCAAAGCACAACGATTACAAATAAGATATAGTGGGTAAGGCTTAAAACTTTACCCATTTTTTTTGCGTAAAATGATATAATAATAAGAGACATCATGGAATATTTACACCTTAATAGGTATAGAATAGAATTAAAAAACATGGTATACTTGTGGGTAGTATGGGTATAAGGCTAATAGACTTTCGCCAAAATATGCCCAATGTAGAAGGAGGGGTTTGATGAATTTAGGTAATGTTTCAGTACCCATAGCTTTTGGTGCTGGGTTCCTATCGTTCTTTTCGCCTTGCTTACTCCCCATGATACCAGCATATATAATGTATATAACTGGAATAAATGTGGAGGATGAGCTTGAGAAGAGAAGGTTATTTGCCATAATTAGGACAGGTGGCTTTGTAATAGGTTTTACTATTATATTTATGATAATGGGTTCATCTGCCAGTTTCATAGGAAAGGCATTTATACGAAATAAAGAGATATTTTCAAAAGTAAGTGGTTTACTTATTATAATCTTCGGCCTAAGTATGATGGGAATAATAAAGTTGAACTTTTTAGATATGGAAAAAAGGGCATCGGCACCGAAGAAGATTACCAATTGGTTTGGATCTATTCTTATGGGAATGGCCTTTGCAGCAGGTTGGACACCATGCTTTGGACCTGTGTTGGCGTCTATACTCATATACGCCGGTTCAGCTGCTACTATTTCAAAGGGAATATATCTGTTGTTTATATATTCTGTTGGGATGGCAGTACCATTTATGCTTACGGCAATATTCATCAATGGATTTATTAAGTTAATGGAAAGATTTGAGAAGTTTTTTAGATATATGCCTTTAATTAGCGGCGTAATTATGGTAGTATTTGGGATACTAATATTTTTTAATAAAGTTGTAGACATAAGCAGATTTCTATTATAGGGAGGAAAACATGAAAAAATTAACTCTTGTGGTGTTATTTATCTTAATCGGAACAATTTTGTTGACAGGTTGTGTAAAGGATAAAGTGGAGGAGCAGGAACAGCCACCAGTTGAAACTGGAGAAACATCAGAAATAGAGGCTGAAGATGAGCAGGGTTCTGAAGATGAAATAGAGCTTCAGTTGGCACCAGCTTTTACCCTTACAAATCTTGAGGGTGAAGAGGTCTCTTTGGAAGACTATAGGGGGAAAAAGGTATTGCTCAATTTCTGGGCCTCATGGTGTAAATTTTGTGATCTGGAAATGCCGGATTTACAGCAGTTTGATAAAGATAACGACGATATAGTGGTAGTAGCAGTGAATTCTAAGGAAGATAAAGATGTTGCAGAGAAATACCTTTCAAAAGGTGGATACGAGTTCGATGTGCTTTTAGATGTGGATGGGGATGTTTCAAGGATGTATTACGTAAGTGGCCTTCCAACGTCGTATTTTATAGACGAAGAAGGATACCTCTTAGGAGGAATATCAGGGGCTCTTAATTATGAGCAAATGATGGAAATACTGGAAAGCATAAGGGATTAACAAATTTAAAGGGATAGTGGAAATATTTTCTACTATCTTTTTTATTTAGATTTAACTACAATCTACTTAATTTTTTTGGTATACTATATAGGAGTCAAATTTAGATGGAGTGATAATGTGGAAAACAAAGACATAGGAAGCTTGGCTTGTGAGATATTAGCGCCTTTTAACGATAAAAAGCCCTTAGCAGATATAGAGAGAAGTATCATCAAGACCTATAGAAAACATATATGGTCTAAGTTTATAAAGGCCATTAAGGAATACGAACTCATAGGAGACGGGGATAAAATAGCAGTTGCCATATCTGGAGGGAAGGACAGTTTGCTGATGGCAAAGCTCTTTCAAGAGCTATATAAAAATGGCAATCAAAATTTCGAATTGGAATTTATAGCTATGGATCCAGGGTATCACCCTGATATAAGGAAACTTTTAGAAGAAAACTGTGAATACCTAAATATTCCAGTAAGGATATATGACTCGGATATATTTCAAGTGACAGATAGAATAGCAAAGGAATACCCTTGCTATATGTGTGCAAGGATGAGAAGGGGATTTTTATATGGAAAAGCCAAAGAATTAGGATGCAATAAATTGGCATTAGGACATCACTTTAACGACGTCATAGAGACTACTATGCTAAATTTACTATATGCGGGAAATTACAAGACAATGATGCCAAAATTGAGGGCGAAAAACTTTGAGGGACTTGAGCTCATTAGGCCATTATATTTAGTTGAAGAATTGTATATTCAAAGGTTTATACAAAATGCTGGGATATGGCCCTTGAACTGTGCATGTATGGTTGCGGCAAAAAAGATAGGAAATAAGAGATATGAGATAAAGGAGTTAATCGAAAATCTAAAGAAAGAAATTCCCCATGTGGATATGAATATCTTTAGATCAGCCGAAAATGTAAATATGGATGGTATAATCGGCTGGAAAAGGGATGAAGAAAAATATACATTTTTAGATGACTATTACACAAATTATTGAAGGGGGTAATTATGTGAAGCTAATTTCATGGAATGTAAATGGAATCCGCGCCTGCGTCAAAAAAGGATTTCTAGACTTTTTCAAGGAAATAGATGCGGATATGTTTTGTATCCAAGAGACAAAGCTACAGGAAGGACAAATAGAATTAGATTTAGAAGGATATCATCAGTATTGGAATTATGCAGAGAAAAAGGGGTATTCTGGTACAGCCATATTTACTAAAGTTAAGCCAATATCCCATTTTTATGGAATTGACATTGAGGAACACGATACGGAAGGAAGGGTCATCACCTTAGAATACGAGGACTTCTATTTAGTAAACGTCTATACTCCTAATTCCCAAAGGGAGCTGGCAAGGCTGGACTATAGGATGAAATGGGAAGACGATTTCAAGGTTTACTTGAAGGGCCTAGAGGAAAGTAAACCAGTAGTCCTTTGCGGGGACTTAAATGTGGCACATAAGGAAATAGACCTAAAGAATCCCACAACCAATAGAAAGAATGCAGGATTTACAGATGAAGAAAGAGAAAAGATGACAACCCTTTTAGATTCTGGTTTTATAGATACCTACAGATATTTCTATCCAGAAAAAGAAGGGGCTTATACTTGGTGGTCCTATATGGGAAGGGCTAGGGAAAGGAATACGGGCTGGAGAATTGATTACTTTGTAGTATCGAAGGCTTTAGAAAATAGAATTGTATCGGCAGATATTCATCCGGAAATCATGGGTTCTGATCATTGCCCTGTGGAGCTAGTCCTATGAAAAAGACGGTAATAGGATTTATAAGACTATTTGTAGGATATTTTATATACGCCATAGGTATAGTGATGACCATCAATGCAGCATTGGGCTTAGCACCTTGGGATGTGTTGCACCAGGGCCTAACCAATATACTTCCCATTACCATGGGCCAGGGAAGCATTGCCGTAGGATTTATGGTAATACTGGTAAATGTCATATTAAAGGAAAACATTGGATGGGCCACAGTATTTAATATGATATTTATTGGCATATTTATGGATGTACTTATGTTAAACAATTTAGTGCCAGTTTTTAACAACCTGTTTCTCAGATTTATAACAATGCTCCTGGGAATTTTAGTCTCTGGCTATGGAGGATTTATCTATATAGGGGCAGGCTATGGAATAGGGCCAAGGGATGGGCTAATGGTAGCTCTCACTAGAAAAACTAAAAAGTCAATACGATTTGTAAAGAACACTACTGAGATTATAGTAGTAGCAATAGGATTTTTACTTGGAGGCTCCGTAGGCATTGGAACGGCCGTCATGTCCTTGGCAGGAGGATATCTATTCCAATTTGCATTTAAGACTGTGAATTTTAATGTAACAGAGATAAAGCATAGATATATAAAAGACGATATAAATTTCATAAAGGAAAGATTGATAAAAAACAAGGAGGGTGAAGCTTAGGCTCACCCTTTAAATATTTTGATAATGAAAGAAACGCCTTCATTTTCATTTTTTGCATATATTTTTGAACCGTGGGCTTTTAGGATAGTATTGACAATTGCTAAGCCAAGGCCAAACTCTCCCTTATAGCCTTTGTTAAACTCCTGAAACATGTCAGTTATAAGACCTTCTTCGATTGGGGGACCGTCGTTCCAGATTTTCAGGGTTACTATTTTCCCTTCATCCTTCATTGAAAGGGAAATCTGTGAATTGGCATATCGTATCTGGTTATCAAGCAGATTTTCGATGACTACTCTCCACTTTTCCTCATCTCCCTCTATGATTATGGGAAGTAAGTCTAGGGACCAGTTGAGTTCAGCTCGACGCAAAGTAAACCTATCAACTACCTTTTCAATTAGCCCTTTTAAAGAAAACTCTCTTTTTTTCAAATTGTGATTACACAAATAGTTAAGCTTGGTTAAATACAGTAAATCTTTTATCTTTTTTTCTAATCTCGACGTCTCTTCGCTGATAACATCTATGGAAAGTTCTAAATTACCCTTTGGATATATTCCGTCCTTAATGGCCTCCGCGAAGGATTGTATAACCATGACAGGAGTTTTAAGCTCGTGGGAGACATGTTGTAAAAATGACTGCTCCGCTTGGTCTTGACGGATTAGTTGTTTTCTTAAATGCTCTACAGAAGCCCCTAACTTGCCAATTTCATCTCTTCGATTGAGATCAATGGCCTCATTCCAATAATTATTAGCCAATCTTTCCACCCTTTTTTCCAAATCTACCAAGGGTCGAGATAAATATTTAGACAATAAAAGTGCAGGGATCCAGCTAAATAAAAGCACTATGATTACCATGGAAAGCAATTTACTGAACAATGTCTGTACCAGATCCTCTCTATAGGAATCTCCCATATACGACACTAAAAAGGCGTCAAATCCTAGAACCTTTCCCTTTGAAATCACATAAAATACCTTTTCACCGTGGATATTGCCCCTATATTCTTGACTTATATCTTTTTGAATTAAAGCATCTCCTTTGACTTGTTTCAAAAAATCAAGGGGCAAATTAGACTCTAATACAATTTTGTTGCTATCGTATAGTATAAAATGCTTGACCGTTCGTATGTTTTTCAATATTTCCTCGTCAGTGCCGAAAAAATCAGGCCCTATAAAGTCCCTATATATATTGCCCTCAAATTGATTAAACACTAAATCCTGGGCAGATCTTATGGTGGCGTAAATCTCCTTTGTAAAGAATCCCCTTAATGTGGTAGGCAATATAAATGCCAAAACAATAGATATGGTTAAAGTGATGATTGCAATTACAATCCAAATTTGTACCGATAAAGGATAATTTTTCATTTATTGTTCACCCTATATCCAAAGCCGTAAATGGTTTCAATATTTAGGTCTGGAGTTTTTTTCCTCAGCCGCCTAACTAGGTCGTCTACGACCCTATCAGAGCCGAAGTAGTCTTCACCCCATATATGGTCTAGGATTTGTTCCCTAGACAAGGCGATGTTTTGGTTGTTGGCAAAGTAAAGGAGCAATTTGTATTCTTTAGAAGTGAGGTCGACAACATTCTTTCCCGACAGTACAGTTCTGCTGTCGTGATTAATTTCGTAGGGAGCTAAATTAAATATAGTTTTAGGGTCAGGATAAAATCTATTTAATAGATTTTTTATTCGAATAACCAACTCCCTGGGCAAAAAAGGCTTAGATAAATAATCGTCGCTGCCAAGTTCTAGTCCCAATACCCTGTCAATCTCCGCATCCCTGGCGGAAATAAATATAACAGGAGTATTTTGATTTTTGGCCTTTATTTCTTTAATCAGCTGATAGCCATCCATATCGGGTAGCATAATGTCCAGTACCCAAATATCGGGAGGCGTAGATATATGTTCCCTTGCCTCATTTCCAGTAAAAAAAGACAGTACCTCCCAACCCTCTTTTTGAAGATATGAGGAGAGAACCAAGTTTAAGTTTTGATCGTCTTCCACCAAATAAATTCTATGGTCCATAAAAACACCCCATTGTTCGTTATATATTATATTATAGCAAAAGAAGTGAAAAATAAATGAATCTCACAACAAAAACATAATTTCCACATATTAATTTCACATTCTTAGGATAAAATAACAGATGTAAGGAGGAATGAAAATGGACGAAAACAATAATTATAAAATACCAGAAGACATTTATATTGAAAGAGAAGAACCTATAATAGAGGTAAAAAAGAAAAGAAGTTTTAGGGGCAGCTTATTGTCCTATATAGCCCTTGCCCTGGTGGCATCTTTGGTAGGGGGAATTGCTTCAGCGTTTGTGACACCCCGACTGTATGGGGGGGTACTACCTGACCCAAATGCAAATAAATATGTTCACGCAGCACCGGTGAATATAAATACCAATGATAGCATAAATACAGTGTCTGCAGTAGCTAAAAAGGCAATGAATTCCGTCGTAGGTATAACCACAGTAGAAGAAGTTCAAGATTTCTTTTTTCTACCGCAAAATGTAGAAGGAGTAGGGTCTGGAGTAATAGTTGACGGCAATGGATATATACTCACAAATTCCCATGTAGTCGCAGATGGAAATGCAAAGTCTGTGAATGTACTCTTTGAAAATGGAGACAAAAAGCCTGGAACAGTGATGTGGAACGACAGTATATTGGATTTGGCAATAGTTAAGGTAGATGCCGTAGGTCTGCCAGTTGCAGATTTAGGCGACTCCGATGACATAGAAATTGGAGAAATTGTGGTAGCCATAGGTAATCCCTTGGGCTTAGAATTTCAAAGGACCGTAACATCAGGCATAATCTCTGGGCTTCACAGGGCAATACAAGTCAGTAGAAATAACGTAATAGAGGACCTAATACAGACAGATGCTTCCATAAACCCTGGAAACAGCGGAGGGCCATTGTTAAATAGCAAGGGAGAAGTCATTGGGATAAACACAGCAAAAATTAAGACTGCAGAGGGATTAGGATTTTCCATTCCCATTAATCAAGCAAAGACAGTAATAGAGGAAGTAATAAAAAATGGAACATATCAAACTGTGTTCATGGGAATTTCAGGCATGTCTTTGGAGGATTATCAGGCAGCACTTGGAATAAGGCTATCTAACGACAAGGGAGTAATATTATTGGAAGTATCGGAAAACTCACCCGCCCAAAGAGCAGGGCTATTAAACGGAGATATAATAACTAAAATAGACGATGTTGAGATAGACAATATGACTAAATTAAAGAAATCCTTATATAGATATAAGCAAGGAGATAATGCCTCATTGACGATTAAAAGGACAAATGAGGAAATAAACGTAGATATTGAATTTACGCAAATAAGATAGGTTAAATCAATGAGCCACTAAAAGTTTTTGTGGCTCTTTTGATTATTCGGCATTATTACATAAATAAGGACATATACTCACCATATCCTTCTTTCTCTAAATCCTCTTTTCTTATAAATCGTAGGGATGCACCGTTGATACAATACCTAAGTCCACCCTTATCCCTAGGGCCATCGGGGAATAGGTGGCCAAGGTGAGAATCACCATATTTGCTCCTTACTTCAGTCCTTACCATACCGTGAGTTCTATCTATTTCCTCAACTATATGCTCACTTTCAAGAGGTTTAACAAAGCTGGGCCAACCGCAGCCCGCATCGTATTTATCCCGAGAGCTAAAGAGGGGTTCACCTGAAGCTATATCTACATAAATTCCATCTTCGAATACATCGTTTAACTCCGAAGTAAAAGGTCTTTCTGTTGCATTATTCTGTGTTACTGCATACTCCAAATCGCTTAATTTGTCCTTTAACATATTCTCATCAGGCTTAATATATTTTTTATCCATTATACACACTCCCATATAATATTTTATAAAGGCTATCCAATTATTATATACCCCTGATTGAAAGATATACCTATTAAGTATATATTGACATATTTTGTGTAAAAAGGTAGACTAAAATCATAATATATCGTTATATGATATAGTGAATATGGATAACGGAGGGATATGATGGCAAGGGAACAATTGCAAAATCTGACAGAACCAATGTATTACATATTACTGGCATTGCTAGAAGAAAGACATGGATATGAAGTAATGCAGGTCATAGGAGATATAACGGAAAACAGGGTGACAGTAGGGCCTGGGACTTTATATGCCCTATTGGCTAGATTTGAAGGTGAGGGAATTATCAATCAGGTATCAGTTCAAGGCAGGAGGAAAAACTACAAAATAACAGATAAGGGAAAAGAAATACTTGATGAGGAGATAAAAAGGCTTAGAACCCTCATAAATGACGGTGAGAAAGTAAAAGGGAATGAAATAATTGGACCAGCAGAAGCGGGGGAGGAAGGTAAAGGCATAGCTAAAAATGACAAAAAGACAACTAAAGAGAGAAGGATATTCAGGAGAGGGAGGGACGACGATATTCTTTGGTAGAATTAATTGGCACTTAAAGCTATTATTGTAATATTTAAATATTTGTATTATAATTTACTTAGATACTCGAACTAAATAAATGAGGAGTGATTTCATGGCAAAGGTACTTTTGGAAAGAAAAGATGTAGATGTAAATTTTACATGGGATTTAACTACGATTTATGAAACAGAAGAGGAATTTGAGCAGGCCCTGACAAAGATTGTTTCACTGACGGATGAGATAGAAAAAGAATTCAAAGGCAATTTAAATGAAGCGGAAAATATCAATAAATGCCTAGATAAACTAAGGGAACTGTCCCAAATAGCCTATGTTGCAAGTTCCTATGCCCACTTGGCAGTAGCAGAAGATCAAACCAATGTAGAAAATCAACAAAGACAAATGAGATTTTCCAACTTAGCCTCAGAAATGGCAAGCAAGACTTCCTTTATAGATTCGGAAATAATTGAAGCAGATAAAAAAGTCATAGAAGAGGCCATGGCAGCATCAAAGGAAAATAAAGGATATTTAGAAGACATATTGAGGAGAAAACCTTATGCTCTTCACCCAGAAGTCGAGAGGGCCTTGTCAGCCTTGTCCAACACCTTAGATTCACCATATACAATATACAATATGGCAAAGCTGGCAGATATGGACTTTGGTACATTTACAGCGGAAGGAAAGGAATATCCCTTGAGTTTTGGCCTATTTGAAGACGAATGGGAGTACGACGAAAACTATGAAATTAGGCATCAGGCTTTCAAGACATTTTCAAAGAAGTTGAAGGAATATGAGCACACCGTTGCAACTGCTTATCAAACACAAGTACAAAAAGAAAAGACTTTGGCCACTTTAAGGGGATTTGACTCTGTATTTGACAGTCTATTATTCCCCCAAAAAGTCAGCAGAGAATTATATAATAGACAAATCGACCTCATAATGGAGCATTTGGCACCTCACATGAGAAAATATGCTAAACTGCTTCAAAAAATTCACGGAATAGAGGAAATGACATTCTTTGACCTAAAACTGGCGGTAGACCCTGAGTTTGAACCAGATATTTCAGTTGAGGAATCAAAAGAATATATTGAAGGTGCATTGGGAGTTCTAGGTGAGGATTATTTGGAAGTGGTGAAAAGGGCTTACGACGAAAGGTGGATTGATTTTGTTCAGAATAAGGGGAAATCTACAGGGGCATTTTGTGCAAGCCCATATGGCAGCCATCCATTTATATTGATTTCTTGGACTGAAAAGATGAGGGAAGTTTTTGTATTGGCACATGAATTAGGTCATGCGGGACATTTTTATTTGGCACAGAAAAATCAAAACATATTCGATACTAGGCCATCTATGTACTTTATAGAGACACCTTCCACCATGAATGAAATGCTTATGGCTAATTATTTAATGAAGAATACAGAGGATAAAAGGATGAAAAGATGGGTACTTTCCTCTATGATATCAAGGACCTATTATCACAATTTTGTAACTCATCTATTAGAAGCCCATTATCAAAGAGAAGTATACAACATAATAGATGGGGGCGGGAGCGTCAATGCCTCCGTATTGAACAAGCTAAAGAGGGAGACTTTAGAAAAATTCTGGGGAGATACAGTAAAAATAAACGAAGGTGCAGAGCTTACTTGGATGAGACAACCCCATTACTACATGGGTTTATATCCTTACACATATAGTGCTGGCCTTACTGTGGCCACAGAGGTAAGTCACAGAATATTAAATGAAGGGCAAAAGGCCTTAGACGACTGGAAAGAAGTCCTAAAGGCGGGGGGAACAAAAACTCCAGTAGAGTTGGCACAAATGGCAGGTGTAGACATTACAACAGAAAAACCACTACTGCACACCATTGAACACATAGGAAACATCATAGATGAGATAATACAGCTTACTGATGAAATAGAAAATTAATAGATCAAGCCAGATTATCTGGCTTGTTTTTATTCTCTAAAAGTTATATTATTGTATTAAAAGTTGTAGACGAGGAGAGAAGTAAATGGAATTAGTATATAAAGGAAAAACAAAGGACGTATATAAATTGAATGATGGAAATTACTTGCTAAAGTTCAAAGACGATGTAACTGGAGCCGATGGTGTATTTGACCCAGGTGCAAATACAGTGGGCCTTTCCATAGAGGGAGTTGGAAAAGCAGGGCTAAGGCTTACTAAGTTCTTCTTTGAAAAGCTAAAGGCCATAAATATCCCCACCCACTACGTAGATGCAGATATAGAGGATAATTCCATGACAGTATTGCCTGCAAAGATGTTCGGCAAGGGAGTGGAAGTTATATGCAGATATAGGGCTGTAGGGAGCTTTTTAAGGAGGTATGGCATGTATGCAGTGGAGGGTCAACCCCTTGATGCATATGTAGAGGTAACCTTAAAGGATGACGAGAGAAATGACCCTCTAATTACAGATGAAGGCCTGGAAGCTCTAGGTATTATGACAAAGGAAGAATACAATATATTGGTGGAACAAACGAGAAAAATAGGGCAGGTGGTAAAAGAAGAGCTCGATAAAAAAGGCATGGAACTATACGATATAAAACTTGAGTTTGGAAGAGTTGGAAAGGACAATCATATAGCCCTAATAGATGAAATATCTGGGGGAAATATGAGGGCCTTTAAAGGAGAAAGACAGGTAGAACCTTTGGAACTAGAGAGATTAATGCTAGAATAAAATAAATTATATTAAAAGGAGATGCCTAGGCATCTCCTAAAAATTCTTCTAAAGTAATATTTCGTTCATATATTTCTGTGGCTACTTCCACACCTACATATCTAATATGCCAAGGTTCAAAACTGTAGCCAGTAATATCTGTGGTGTCTCTTTTATATCTAATAATAAATCCAAACCTATGGGCGTTTTCATTGACCCATTGACCTTCTGTGGTTTGTCCAAAATCTTCAATCAAAGAAAAGTTAGCAGATTTACTGGAAATATCCATGGCCAGACCAGTTTGGTGTTCACTTTGTCCAGGCCTTGCCACCAATAAATTGGCTTCTTCTTCGCCAACTTTACTTACTTTATTTTCAAATAAATAATTTTGGGTGTTATATGACCTATATCCCGACACCCCATAAAGTATAACATTCTGATTATCAGCTTCCCTAAACATATCCTCCAAGGCATGAGCAGCTTCCTTTCTCAAATGCCTTTTGTCTATGATGTCGTCAAAGGAAAACTTTACATCTGGTATCACCAAATCACTTGGTTTATAGTCCGAGGGAAGATTTCTCCTTTTGTTTACTAAAACTAAAATATCGTCAGTATTCTTTAAAATAAGCTTGCCACTATCGTCTACGAAAGTAGTATCTAGCAGATAATCTGTCATATCTTCCACTTCCTCTATATTATTATCATAAAGGGGTATATCATCTATATTGACATTTGTATCGAGGTCCTCACCATCATCAATTTTATCGGCTAAAATAGGCTCTGACTTTTCAGCGAATAGATTTATTGCAGCTTGCCTAATGGGAAAAATCAGTGCTGCAACGACAACTACAATTACAATAAAATTTCTTTTTTTCATGTTTTAGCCCCCTAAACGTTTTGACTACTTGTCCATTATACAATATTTTGATAAGAAAGTACAGAATAAGAGAAAAACTGTTATAATAATCAATATGAATAATAAATTTGTGTTTAGAGACTCGAAGTAATATAATCATTATATAATACTTTATAAAGGAGTAAAAAATGGATATAGGATATTTAAGAAAATATATAAGGAAATATAAAAAACAATTTTTAATAGCCCTGACTTTTATAATTCTCGAAACCATAGGTGACCTTATACAGCCTACGATTATGGCAAATATAATCGATAAGGGAGTAAAGAGGGGAGACATGGATTACGTTTTGAGATTGGGACTTATGATGTTTTTGTTGACGGGCATAGGAGCAGTTTTTGCAGTTACCAGAAACATAGTTTCTTCAAAGGTTAGCCAAAGGTTTGGTGCTGATTTGAGGGAAGATTTATATATTAAGATACAGGGGTTTTCTTTTCAGAACATAGATAAGTTTACTGACGCTTCTTTGATTACAAGATTGACAAATGACGTAAATCAAATGCAAAATTTTGCCCACGGCAGCATGAGAATTTTTGTCAAAGCACCAGTCCTAGGTATAGGTGCAGTTGTCATGGCATTTATATTAAACCCAAGGATGGCTCTTATACCTTTGGGGGTAATTCCCATGGTAATTATTATAATTTCCATGAACCTTAAGATTTCATACCCCATATTTATGAAAATTCAGAAAGCCCTAGACAAGGTAAATGGAGTTATGAGAGAGTATTTAGCAGGGATTAGAGTAGTTAAGGCCTTCAACAGATTTAGTTATGAAAAAGACAGGTTTAAAGATGTAAATGACAATTTAAAAGATAGAACCTTAAAAGGAATGAGAATTATAGCAGTTTTTAACCCCATAGTTGCACTTATAGTCAATATTGGAATCGTGCTGGTCCTATGGTATGGTGGATTAAATGTACACAAAGGGGATATGGAAGTTGGAAAAATAATGGCCTTTGTCAACTATATGACCCAAGTCCTATTTTCTTTAATACTTATGACCAGAATTTTGAATATGTTCATAAGGGCAAAGGCCTCCTCCGATAGAATAAGGGAAGTATTTGCAACAGAAAATGCAATGAAAATATTGGATAATCCAATGGAATTTGAGGAAGGAAAAGGGAGATTAGAATTTAAAGATGTATATTTTAAATACCATGAAAGTAGCAATTGGGTACTGGAGGACATTAGTTTTTCAGTAAATCCAGGGGAGACCTTAGCGATAATAGGGTCTACAGGCTCTGGAAAATCATCCTTGATTAATTTGATACCTAGATTTTACGATGCTGTAAAAGGAAATATAACGATTGATAACATAGATGTAAAGGATATCAGCCTCAATGATCTAAGGGATAAAATTGCCATAGTTCCACAAAAGGTCTTATTATTTACAGGTAGCATATCTGAAAACATAAAATGGGGAAGTGAAAAGGCTTCGGTGGGAGAGGTGGAAAAGGTTGCTAAAATAGCAAAGGCCCATGATTTTATACTATCTTTCAATGATGGATATGATACGTATTTAGGTCAGGGGGGCGTAAATTTATCCGGTGGCCAAAAGCAGAGGATATCCATAGCCAGGGCACTAATTAAAAGGCCTAATATTCTTATATTAGACGATAGTACATCAGCCGTAGATTTAATCACAGAAAGAAGTATAAGGGGAAAACTTAAGGAGTATCTTAAGGAGACGACCACAGTATTGATTGCCCAAAGGATAACATCAGTAATGGATGCAGAAAAGATATTAGTATTGGATAGAGGAAAAATAGTAGGTCAGGGAAGCCATGAGGAATTAATGGAAACATGCGATGTATATAAAGATATATATCATTCTCAGCTAGGAAAGGAAGGTGTTGATTTTGGATCCTAGACAAAGTAAAAGAACCTCCGCAGGCATAGCTGGGCGTATGCATACGAGATTCACAGTAGAGAAGGCCAGAGATATAAGACATACCCTAAAGAGGTTGTGGGATTACTTTAAGGTGGAAAAGCGGGAATTATTTATTACTTTCTTGCTTATAGTTGTATCTGGTATATTAGGTATATCAGTTCCATTTTTAATAGGTAAGGCCGTAGACGCCATATTTCCAGGAGAGCTGTCAGTAGAATTTGCAAAGCTTAAAATTATCGTATGGATACTGTTGTCCATCTATATATTTGACAATGTGTTGACATTTTTGCAAGAATATATTGTAGCAGGTATTGCCCAAAGGGTTGTATATAACTTAAGAGAAGGCCTATTTGAAAAGCTACAATTGCTTCCAATTATGTTTTTTGACATACACACCCATGGAGAAATAATGAGCAGATTGACCAATGACATAGAAGAAGTAAGTACTACCATATCACAGACCACAGTACAATTGATGACCTCCACGGTAAATATAGTAGGCTCACTGTTTATGATGTTATATTTGAGCCCAATTATGACTGCTGCCAGCTTAATCACCATACCCATGGTATATTTTCTCACAAAGTTCATAGCGGGAAAGACAAAGCAGTTCTTTATGAACCAACAGAAGACTTTAGGCCAGCTCAACGGTCATATAGAGGAGACCATAGCGGGAATCCATGTGGTTAAAGCCTTTAACAACGAAAGTAAGGTAATAGGCGAATTTAAAAAGAGAAATGATATATTAAGGGACGTAGGAGTCAAGGCTCAAATATGGTCGGGATATATAATGCCATTGATGAACGTAATAAATAACTTTGGCTTTGGGGTCATCGCCATATTAGGGGGTATGCTAGCTGTAAAGGGAAGTATATCCATAGGAGTAATAGCTAGCTTTATATCCTATTCAAAGCAGTTTACTAGACCCTTAAACGAATTAGCCAATACCTTTAACACTTTGCAATCGGGTATAGCAGGGGCAGAAAGAGTATTTGAAATCTTGGACGAGCAGGAAGAAAGAAAAGATGAAAAAGATGCCGTAGAGATAAATGGCATAAGGGGAGAAGTTGAATTTAAAAATGTAAGCTTTGAATACGAAAAGGGAGAGCCAGTCCTAAAGGACGTGTCCTTCAAAGTAGATGCGGGAACGAATATTGCCTTAGTAGGTCCAACGGGAGCAGGAAAGACAACAATAGTAAACCTATTGACTGGATTTTATGAAATAGAAAAGGGAGAAATACTAATTGATGGAATAAATATTAGAGATTATAGAAAAGATAGCTTAAGAAAGATATTTGGCATGGTATTGCAAGATACCTATTTATTCTCGGGAACAATAAAAGAGAACATAAGGTATGGAAGGTTAGATGCCACCGATGAAGAGGTGGAAAGAGCAGCTGTATTGGCCAGGGCGGATGATTATATAGGGAAACTTCCCATGGGTTACGGTACTTGTCTCACTGAAGGGGGAACTAATCTCAGTCAAGGGCAAAGGCAATTATTGGCTATTTCCAGGGCAATACTGGCAGATCCATCTATTTTGATACTAGATGAAGCCACATCCTCTGTAGACACTAGAACGGAACTGAAGATTCAAGAGGCAATGGTAAAGCTAATGAAAAATAGGACCACATTTATCATAGCCCATAGATTGTCGACCATAAGGGATGCAGATATTATAATGGTAATAAATAAGGGTCAAATAGTGGAGGCTGGAAGCCATGAAAAGCTTTTGGAAAACCAGGGACATTATTACGAATTATATAGGTCACAGTTTGTCAATAGAAGTATTTAAAAAAGATATATAGCAAAGGCTATTTCCTTAGGAAATAGCCTTTGCTAATCTGTGAATTCAAATAATTCTTCTACAGTGACTTGAAAGATTTTGGCAATATCCATAGCCAATTTTAAGGAAGGATTATATTTTCCATTCTCCAGATGGACGATTGTTTCACGACGCACCCCCACTAATTGAGCGAGTTCGCTTTGTTTTATATTTTTTCTCTCTCTATATTCTTTTATATTAGTGTTTAATACTGCCATTATATAATCCCCTTCTATCAAAGACATAAAATAAAATAGATTTTAAAGCAGTAATCAAGAATAATAGGATAAACAGCAACAAGCCTATAAGATCTCTAGAAATAAATAGGCCTTTAAACATCGGTGCAGCCACGAAAAGTGCAAGTATGATTAATCCGAGGGTAGCCGCATTTAGGCATATTCCAGATACTTTTCCTAATATTCTTTCCGCTGATTCATCAATTTCTTCATTTTTCCATATAAGTCCAATGAGACCGTAGAGAAGCAGACATCCATAATATAGTTTGGAAACAACTGGTTCATAATAGCTGAAGCCAAAGTTTTCTCTGCTTGCCATATACAGAATCAGCATCAAAAGTATTATGAATGACTTTAACATATATTGAGTTGATAGATTAATTTGCTTCTTATTCATTTTCAGCCCTCCATGTTATATATTTATAACTTCTATGTTATAAATATATAACATTATACTCAATTAGTCAAGTATTATTTTTATATATACATCTAAAAATATATTGACATGTGAGAAATTGAGTAGTATTATGGATAATATACTTAGACGACTAACTAATGTGAGGGGTAATAGAATGGAATTTATCGACAAGGATTCCCTATATTATATTTTCTTGGAAATATTAAGGTTTCATCATATGCGTACCCACGGTTTGCTAAATGAAATAGGTATATATCCAGGTCAACCCCCTATGTTGTTTATATTGTTTAAAGGGGAGGGACTAAGTCAAAGGGAATTAGGGGAAAAACTAAAATTAACTCCTGCTACTATAACTGTAATGCTAAAAAGAATGGAGAAAGCAAATATAGTGGAGCGAAGGCAAGATAAGGATGATCAAAGAATATGGAGGGTATATCTAACAGAAAAAGGAGAAAAAATGTATTATAAGGCGAGAGAAGCGACAAAGGTCATAGATGAAGAATGCTTTGGGAACTTTAACATGGAAGAAAAGGCAGTACTGAAAAAATTGATGCTTCAGATGCGTGATAATCTAAAGAAGGTTATTGAAGATTGAGAAAAATTAGGAGGAATATATGCTAAAACTATTTAAAGAATTCAAACCCTTTACTATCTTGATATTTCTCATAGTGGGGCTGCTCTTGCTGCAGGCCAGTACAGAACTTGCCCTGCCCGACTATATGTCAAGAATAGTAAATATTGGAATACAGCAAAATGGAATAGAAGACCCAGTACCTGAAGCAATTAGGGTATGGCAAATGGAAAAGATAAAATCATTGTTGACTAATAATGAAAGGGTTTTCGTAGAGTATAACTACCGTCTTGTGGACAAGAATAGTATAGATATAAAGGAATACGAAAGGCTGGTAAAAAAATACCCCGTCTTAGAAAATGAAAGCCTATTTATATTAGATACCAAAGACAGCATAGAAGAATTAGGGGAAGTATTAGCTAAACCCATGGTAATCCTATGGGGAATGGAAAACCAGGAAATACTGCCTATGGAGCAAAAAGAATCATTGCAATCTAAATTAGGCGAAGGATTTGCAAACTTACCTGAGCAGATGATAAGTCAAGGGGCAATTAACTTTGTGAGAGCCGAATACGAGGCCATTGGAATGAATACCAGAAAGATACAATCCAATTATATTTTATATATTGGAGGTATTATGCTCCTAATATCGATTTTAAGTGCAGTAGCCTCAATATCAGTTGGATTTTTATCCTCTAGGGTGTCTGCTAGATTGGGCAGAAACTTGAGAGACAAAGTCTTTAGAAAAGTGACCTCATTTTCCAATAGTGAGTTTGACGATTTTTCCACTGCATCCCTCATAACTAGGAGTACCAACGATATACAACAGGTTCAAATGTTTACCATGCTAATGTTAAGGATGGTATTCTATGCCCCGATTCTAGGAGTAGGTGGAATAATCAGAGCCTTGAGGACAAATACTTCCATGGCCTGGACCATAGGCGTAGGTGTCATGGCAATACTTGCATTGGTCCTTTTACTATTTTCCATAGCAATGCCTAGATTTAAGAAGATGCAAAAACTAGTCGACAAGGTAAATTTAGTAATGAGGGAGTCCCTAAATGGACTAATGGTAATTCGGGCCTTTAACACACAAAAATATGAAGAGGGAAAATTTGATAAGGCAAATCGCGATTTAACTAAGACCAATTTATTTGTCTCCAGAATGATGGTCATGATGATGCCCACTATGATGCTGATTATGAATGGCATTATGCTATTGATTATATGGGTAGGAGCTAGGGAAATTGACATGGGCTCAATTCAAGTCGGAGATATGATGGCATTTATGCAGTACACCATGCAAATTATCATGTCATTTCTTATGATATCAATGGTTTCCATAATGCTGCCAAGAGCATCAGTATCTGCCAGTAGAATTTCAGAAGTTTTAGATAAGGAATTGTCTATTGAGGACCCCATGGAAGCAAAAACTATTGTAGAAAAGAGCCCAGGGAAGTTGGAATTCAATAATGTATACTTTAAATACCCAGGTGCAGAAAAACATGTCTTAGAAGGAATATCCTTTGCAGCGAAGCCAGGGGAAATTACAGCTTTCATAGGAAGTACAGGCAGCGGCAAGTCCACTATAATAAATTTGATACCTAGGTTCTACGACGTGACTGAAGGTGAAATACTACTGGATGGAATCAACATAAAGGACTTAAAATTACAAGATTTAAGAGAGAGAATAGGATATGTACCACAGAAGGGCATATTATTCTCTGGTACCATAGATAGCAACCTAAGATATGGAAAGAATATAAATGCAAAAGAAGAAGATATATTAAAAGCCATTGAGATATCCCAAGCAAAAGAATTTATAGAGGAGAAAGAAAAGGGAATTCAGTCCGAAATATCTCAAGGAGGCAGCAATGTCTCTGGTGGGCAAAAACAAAGGCTCTCCATTGCTAGGGCATTGGTAAAAAGACCGGATATATTTATATTTGACGACAGCTTTTCTGCCCTCGATTTCAAAACAGATGCAAACTTAAGGAAGGCAATGGAAAAAGATATACAAAATAGCACCATAATAATAGTAGCCCAAAGGATTAATACCATAGCAAATGCCGAAAACATCATAGTGCTGGATGAAGGGAAAATTGTAGGTATGGGCAAACACAAGGAACTTCTGAGGAGTTGCCAGGTATATAGGCAAATAGCCTTATCTCAATTATCGGAGGAGGAACTAGCCATATGAGTGAAAGGACATCGAGATCACAAAGACGCGGGCCCATGGGTCACGGCCCGAGAAACTTTGAAAAGCCCAAGGATTTTAAGGGAACTTTTTCAAAACTATTGGATTACCTAAGACCCCACAGATTAAAGTTAATCATAGTTATATTGTTTGCCATGGGAAGCACAATATTTTCCATTATAGGACCTAAGGTGTTAGGTAAGGTTACAACGAAGATATTTGAAGGCCTCATATCAAAGATGATGGGTACAGGGGGAATAGATTTTGACAATATTTTAAATACTATTTCACTGCTAATAACACTGTATATAATATCGGCACTTTTTTCCTATGTACAGGGATTTATAGTAACGGGCATAGCACAAAAAGTGTCCTATGGCCTGAGAAGGGAAATATCGGAGAAGGTCAATAGACTTCCACTTAAATACTTTGACAAGGTAAGCCATGGAGATGTATTGTCCAGAGTCACAAACGACGTAGATACAGTATCCCAATCCCTAAATCAAAGCATGAGCCAAATAATCACATCTGCCACCACCCTAATAGGAGTATTTGTTATGATGCTGTCCATATCCTGGCAAATGACCATAGCATCCCTTGTAATATTGCCACTTTCCATGATTTTAGTGACAAATGTAATAAGGAGATCACAAAAATACTTTACAGCACAACAAAAATCCTTAGGTGAGGTAAATGGACATATTGAAGAAGTTTATGGGGGTCACAATATTATGAAGGCCTTCAATGCAGAGGAAGATGTAATAGGGGAATTTAGCAGAATAAATGACGAACTATATAATTCCGCTTGGAAATCCCAATTTCTCTCGGGATTGATGATGCCTATTATGAATTTCATTGGAAACTTGGGATATGTAGTAGTATCTATATTGGGGGGTTGGTATGCAGTTAGAAATGTAATAGAAGTGGGAGATATTTTATCCTTTATTCAATATATGAGAAGTTTTACCCAACCTATAGCCCAAGTTGCTCAAATATCAAATATATTACAATCCACCATGGCGGCAGCAGAAAGAGTATTTGAGTTTCTAGATGAAGAGGAGGAAGTTGAAGACTCGGCAAGCCCAGTCGCCCTTACAGACGTACAGGGAAGGGTAACTTTTGAAAATGTAGTGTTTGGGTATTCAGAGGACAAAATAATTATAAATAATTTCTCACAAGATATAAAACCTGGACAAAAAGTTGCCATTGTAGGGCCTACAGGGGCTGGAAAGACCACAATTGTAAAACTCTTGATGAGGTATTATGACCTAAAAGAGGGCAAAATATTAATAGATGGAAAGGACATTGCAAATTTAAGACGGGAGGATCTAAGGGACAACTTTGGCATGGTGCTCCAAGACACTTGGTTATTTTCTGGCACCATAATGGAAAACATCAGATATGGGAGATTAGATGCTACAGACGAGGAAGTAATAGAAGCTGCAAAGTTGGCCTATGCCCATAGATTTATCCAGACTTTGCCAGATGGATATAATATGGAGATTAACGAAGAGGCCAACAATATATCCCAAGGGCAAAAACAGCTCTTAACCATAGCTAGGGCAATACTTTCTGATCCCAAGATATTGATATTAGACGAAGCCACATCTTCTGTAGACACTAGGACCGAAATATTTATCCAGAAGGCAATGGAAAACTTAATGGAGGGTAGAACAAGTTTTGTCATAGCCCATAGGTTATCCACCATAAAAGATGCAGATTCGATTTTAGTCATTAGAGATGGCAGCATCGTAGAACAGGGAAACCATGAGGAACTTCTAAAGAAAAACGGCTTCTACGCAGAGTTATACAATAGTCAATTTGCAGCATAGAGAAAGGACCCCGATTAGGGGTCCTTTAGTATGTTTAGATTTCTAATTGAGCAATAAAATACCATATTAAAATAATTATTATATATTTGGAGATATATGAAAACTTTGTTATAATTTATTTTAAAGGCGGTGAGAATTTTGAATTATAGATATCTTCTCATTTTTTTTATCTTAGTTGTGATGCTGTTTGCTTCCTCTAATTCATATTGTACAAAACCTGAAGATGTAATAATAATCGGTGGTGAAAAAAATTATCCACCATTTGAATATATCGATGAAGAAGGAGAATTTAGGGGATTTAACGTTGATTTAATGAAAGCATTAGCTTTACAAATTGGAATTGATATTAAGCTAGTTCCAATGGATTGGGTTGATGCACATATCTCACTGCAAAACGGGGAAATAGATGCCATACAAGGCATGAACTATAATGATGCTCGTTTTACCATGTACGACTTTTCAGAGGAATATTTAAAGAATTCACTAGTTTGCTTTGTCAGAAAAGATGATACGGAGGTCCTAGGATTAAATAGTTTAACTGGGAAAAGAGCTGCTGTGCAAAGAAGTGATTTTGCAGCATATGCGTTGGCCGATCAAGGGGAAATTGAGGTTGTCTTTTTTTCAAATTTAGATGACGCATTTGAAAAGTTAATTGAAAACGAAGTAGACGCAGTTGTGGGCAATAAATTGACAGGACTTTACATAATTCAAAAGAAAAAAATTGAGGACCAGTTAAAAATTGTAGGTAATGATATTAGTTTTACATCTTATGGGATGGCATTTAAAAAAGGCAATACTTTGTTAATCGATGAATTTAACACGGCATTGGAAAGTTTAAAGAAAAATGGGATATATTACAATATCTATGAAAAATGGTTTGGTAAAGAAATATTACCTGCATGGAAGCAGCAACTAAAGGTATTTTATACATTGTTGGTTATTATTATTGCTGTTATCTTGTTAAATTTATTGTTTATTCGAATGAATAATATATTAAAAATGGAAGTCGAAAAAAGGACAATCGACTTAAAATATGTAAATTTGGAGTTAAAAAGAAATCAACAAATTATTAAAGAAAGTGACAGATACAAAGAGCAAATTTTAAATGGGATAGGAAATGGTCTTATTACTTTTGACAAAAATGGTTATATAATTACTGTCAATAAAAGCTGCGAAAACTTACTAAATATCAATGGCAGGGATTATGCTGGCAGAAAGTATGATGAAACAGATTTAGGTGTATCTGTATCTATATTGCACTTCTAATATCCACATATATATATTTACCTATTGTGTTCAACTTAGAATCTTGTTTATGTTTAAATATCCATTATCAGAGAGTTTAGCAAAGGAAATCGTATAATAGATTATCTTTTTGTGTATCCAAAATAAAATATAATAAGAGACATGAATCATAGATGGACAAAAATATAAGATAGTGAAGATATTAATATAGAGAGAAATACTTTAGATGTAATATAGAAAGCAATAATAACAAAGGAAAGAAGGGATATAGTATGAAATTTGATGTAGAAAAAGAGTTGATAGAAGTACAAATCAAGTATATTCAGAAGGAAATATCCATGATTGAAATGGTATTAAGAAATAAAGATTACGATACCTTAGATTTAATAATACTTCAAAGTAGTAATGAAGTAGATTTAGAAGATGCTACAAGATTAGAAGAAAAATTAGATATATATAAGAATTGGTATCACCAGGTATTATATTTATTATTTGAGTATCAAGAGGAGAATGAATCATTAGATGATGATATTCTTATAGCAGGGTTTGATTATTGATGATAGATGAGTAATATTTTAGAAAGTTAAAATTTCAGATAAATCATAATATTGATTTAAGTGGAATTAAATGTTATATTAAATGTAATCTAAAAGATGGATATTTAGGGGTCAGAATAGCTATCTAATAAAAAGGAATATCATTTATGTAATGCACATAAGATATGTAGTATTATGTTCATCATAGAAAAGGGGTGATTTTTTGGGATGTGAGATTAGAAAGGCTACAAAGGAAGATGCTGAATCTTTGGCAAATATTATTGTAGAAAGTTGGAAATCAGCTTATAGTAATGTAATCCCTAAGGATGAGATAACTAAATTTCTTGATAAACAAAGAAGACAACGACAATTTGAGAGGTTCATAGAAGATGAAGAAATCGTCTTAATTGGATTTTATGATGAAATACCTTTTGGCTTAGTATTTGCAAATAAGGATAATGATGAACAATTAAAAGAGTGTGGTTCTATTTATTCAATATATCTCCTTGAGGAGTACTGGGGAAAGGGTTTAGCTACTAAGTTAATGGATGTAGTTATAAACATATTGAAAGAGGAAGGCTGTAAGCAGGTTTCTCTATGGGTCTATGAAGTAAATACGAGGGCAAGGAGATTTTATGAAAAGTGTGGTTTTATATTTGATGGAAATAAAAAACATAGTCACTTTTCAAACAAGCCTATTGAATTAAGATATATAAAGCAAATATAATATCTATGGTTAGATGTAGGTATTTTCCATCTATTTAGTTAAGACGCATTCTTTATATTGTGCATCGGTAGATTAAGGTGAAGTAAAAATCCGCAAGAATGAGGTGGTTAAGGTGGTATTACAAGGAGAAAAAATTATGTTAGTGCCATATACAATAGAAAGATGTCATGATTTTTATAGAGACTATGTTGCTGACCCTGCAATGACCTATGATACTTATAATTATGATAAAGAAAAAGTCGATAGATATTATCAAAGTAAAGTTTTAGATACAAGTAGACTTTTCTTTGCGATATGTCATAATGACAAAACTATTGGAGAAATTCAAATAAAACGTATAGACAAAGAAAAACTATGTGGCACTTTAAGTATTCATTTAGTTAATGATGCATTTAAAGGAAATGGATACGGAACAGAGGCACAGCGCTTATTAATTGATTATGTAATAAATACATTAGGTCTTAAGATTATTTATGCAGATGCAGTACATAGAAATCATAGAAGCAAACACATTTTGGAAAAATTGGGTTTTGAACATCTTTATGATGATGATGCTTTAGCCTACTATAAATTTAGTGTTAAATAAAGTAATTTGCATTTTTACATTATGAGTCATAATCGTAAAATTATATAATATGTGAATTATTCAAGAAAAGTATAAGTTTATAAGGGGGAAAAAGAATATGAAAAAAACAGCGGTTCTATTATATAATACATGTTGCCTTTTTGAACTTGTATTTGTCAACTGAAAACTATACCATATTTTAATCGAAAACTGGGCCAGTTGAAATAAAAAAAATTAATTACTTTTCTCTAACCACTCTTTAGTTTCTTTTATTCTATAAGAATCTCCATTCAT
>Ga0265293_10001831_pt1 | contig 44933 bp, 48 predicted proteins | sample Munlanlewell138R_FD_192505 | JGI IMG/M metagenome (GOLD analysis project Ga0265293, IMG submission 192505) | Leachate microbial communities from a municipal landfill in Southern Ontario, Canada - Leachate well 138R | ecosystem: Engineered > Solid waste > Landfill > Unclassified | place: Canada... | reverse complement strand
GGATGGACGACAGCGGTTATCTTCCATGCTCGGCTTCGGCGTTACCACCGTGGAGGGAAAGAGCGGCTACGGGCTGGATCGGGATACTGAAATCAAACAGCTGGTGGCCATGAGACAACTAAACGAAGAACAGCCTGTAGATATTGTAACCACATTTATGGGAGCCCACGCTGTCCCGGAAGAGTTCAAAGGAAGGACCGATGCATATGTGGATTTCATAATCAAAGAGGTGCTTCCTCAGGTGGCAAAGCAGAAGCTTGCAGAATTTTGCGATGTATTCTGCGAGGCCAATGTGTTTGATATCGAACAATCACGAAGGCTGCTATTGGCCGCCGGAAGTTACGGAATGGAACTCAAGCTTCATGCAGATGAAATCGTTCGGATCGGTGGTGCGGAACTGGCGGCGGAACTGGGCGCCGTTTCCGCAGACCATCTGCTTCAGGCATCGGATGAAGGGATCGATAAGATGGCGGAAAAGGGCGTTATCGCCACACTGCTGCCAGCTACTGCCTTCAGCCTGAAGGAGCCTTATGCGAGAGCCAGAGAGATGATCGACAGGGGTTGCGCTGTAGCCTTAGCCACGGATTTTAATCCGGGAAGCTGCTTTACCAATTCTGTCCCGTTGCTCTTTGCTCTGGCTACGATTTATATGGGCATGACCATTGAGGAAGCCATCACCGCAATGACCATCAATGGTGCGGCAGCGTTAAAACGGGAGGCACAAGTGGGCAGCATAGATGTGGGCAAAAAAGCAGATCTTATTATTCTGGAGTTTCCCAAGTATCAGTTTCTCAACTACCACTTTGCGGTGAACATTGTTGAAAGAGTGTTAAAAACGGGCGAACTCGTATATGATAAGCGGAGATGCATAGCTTGAATATATAGAAGTAGAAAGGCGAAAAGATATGTTTAAAGAACTAACGATTAATCAATTTATAGAGAACCTGGCGTCCGATTCACCGGTTCCCGGCGGCGGTAGCGCAGCGGCATTAACAGGTGCGGGAGCAGCGGGCCTCATTGCTATGGTGGCGGCGTTAACTATAGGGAAAACCGGTTATGAAGAGCATTGGGATGAAATGGCGAAGGTCAAAGAGGAGATGGATAAAGCCAAAGACTTCTTTCTGAATGCCATGGATGAGGATGCAGGATCTTATGCAAAAGTCATGGACTGTTTTAAGATGCCTAAAAATACCGATGAGGAGAAGGTTTGTCGCCTACAGGCCATACAGGAGACACTTTACGGGGCTGCAATTGTTCCCTTGCAGATAGCGGAGAAAGCAGCTGAACTATTCAGATTTGCTGAAATCGTCATTGATAAGGGCAATAAAAATGCCGCTTCCGACGGTGCGGTAGCGGCTCTGATGGCTCGCACTTCTGTAAGGGGGGCACTATATAATGTAAAAATTAATGCGTCCTCGCTAAAAGACGCGGAAAGCAAAGCCGATTTGTTAAAAAAAGCCGAAAGCCTTGAAAAGAGGTCTGCTCAGGCTGAGTCAACTGTGTTGAAACTTATGGAATTTTAAGCCACAACCGCTTCCAATGCCAGCTTCATCATATCCGTAAAGGATTTTTCGCGCTCTTCTGCTGTGAGCCTGCCACCGGTGACGAAATGATCGCTGATTGTGACCATCGCCAAGGCCTTGGCTCCCAGTCGAGCTGCATTCATATAAAGGGCTGCAGCTTCCATTTCTACGCCCATAACACCCATCTTTGCCCAGCTCTTCCACCATTCCGGGTCATCTTCGTAAAACACATCACAAGAAACGATATTGCCTGCACGAATGGGGATGTTTTCTTTATCGGAAGCCTCTTTGACTTTGATAAGGAGGTCATAATCGCAGCAGGGTGCAAAATGACCGGGGACATTATAGGTGCGCTGCCAGGCAGAATCCGTTGATGCGCTCAAACCAACTACTATGTCCATTAATTTGATGTCCTCATGGAAGGATCCGGCTGATCCTACGCGAATGAGATTTTGAACCCCATACTCTGAAATGAGCTCGTAACTGTATATCCCCATGGAGGGCATTCCCATCCCGGAACCTTGCACAGAAACCGGTACGCCTTTGTAGGTGCCGGTAAATCCCAGCATACCGCGAATTTCATTATAGCATCTTGGACTGTCCAAAAATGTTTCTGCAATGAATTTAGCTCGTAGAGGATCCCCCGGCAACAGGATGGATTCTGCAATTTCACCTTTGATTGCGGCATTGATATGGGCTGTACTCATGTTTCTTCTCCTTTATTCCCAGTATGTATTTACAAATGTATGCGAAGCTTGTTCGCTATACTAAATAAAGTATATCATAAAAGACATGCAATTGGTATAAATAACCATCGTACTTCATATAATTTAGGTTAACCCATTGTTCCTTTATTGATGTGCAAATTTTTTGACGTAAATAATTGTCCTTTACGGAAATTAGCGCTTGGGTTATTATGGATGTAATAAATCAATCATGGAGGAGTATTGACTATGAAAGAGAATCCACCGAAAGGAAGCTTTTACGAGGTTGAAGAAATTGTATCTTTGAAGCATATGCTCAAGAACAGTGTGGAACGGTATGCGGAAAGACCTGCCTTTCTTGTAAAAAAAGAAAGGGGAGGCAACTACGAACAGATTAAATACTCCCAACTTAAAACGGATGTGGATGCGTTCGGAACGGGGCTTTTGGATTTGGGGCTCGCGGGTACAAAGATAGCTATTATCGGCGAAAACTGCTATGAGTGGATTGCAACCTATCTTGCAGTCGTAAATGGCGTAGGGGTTGTGGTGCCTCTGGATAAAGAACTCAATCAGGAAGAGATTTATAATTTGCTGGAAACGGCAGAATGCGATGCAGTCGTCTTTACAGAGACTTTTGAAGAAATCTTCAAGGAATATCCGATCAAACACAAAATCAGGATGAAGGTATACGGGGACAGAACAAACGCTTCGGAATCCCTTGCAGAGGAACCGGCTGTGGAAGGGATTCTAAACTGGACAAGCCTTGTGGCCAGGGGGGAAACCCTGTTGGAGCAGGGGGACAGAAGATTCTTGGACAATGATCCGGATCCGGAAGAGATGCGGATGTTGCTGTTCAGTTCCGGAACTACGGGAACGGCTAAGGGCGTCATGCTCTGCCACAGAAATATAATTAATAACATCTTGGATACCCGGAGAATCGTCTATATCGCACCGGAGGACAGGACACTTTCTCTTCTACCCATTCACCATACCTTTGAAAACACCTTGGGCATGCTACTCATACTATACAGCGGGGCCTCAGCTGCTTTTTGTGAGGGATTGAAATATGTAACGAAGAACTTTGCAGAAGCTCAGGCCACGGTGCTGATTGGAGTGCCGCTTATCTTTGAGTCTATTTACAATAAAATCTGGAAGCAAGCGGAAAAGAGCAACCTCACGGGGGCCCTGAAGAAGGCCATCAAACTGAGCAGGTTTCTAAAGGCAGCGGGAATCTCTGCAGAAAGAAAGCTGTTCAAGACGATTCATGCAAGCTTCGGCGGCAAGCTCCGTATGATGGTTACCGGGGCAGCCGCTATAGATCCCAATGTATGCCGGGGTTTTGAAGATTTTGGGATAGCGGTGCTTCAGGGATATGGGCTGACCGAGTGCTCCCCTTTGGTTTCCGGAACACCGGACTATTCAAATCGACGGAAGAAAGCCGGTTCCGTTGGTCCTGTTGTTCCCAGCGGCGAGCTTAAAATAGTGGACCCCGATGAGGACGGCATCGGTGAAGTCGTGTTCAAAGGTCCCAATGTGATGCTGGGTTACTATAAAATGCCCCAGGAGACGGCGAATGTATTGGTCGACGGATGGTTCTATACCGGCGATTTGGGCTTCTTGGATGAGGACGAATGGCTCTATCTGACAGGCAGGAAAAAGAACGTTATCGTAACGAAAACCGGTAAGAATATTTATCCCGAGGAGATTGAGCTTTATGTCAATCGAAATAAATATGTTCGGGAAAGCATGGTCCATGGGGTGGATGAAGACGAGGACGCAGGGACCATTGTAGGGGTCCAGGTTCATCCCGCTTATGAGACGATCTACGAAGATTTTGGTGCCGAATATGACGATGCCAGCGTTTATCAGCTGATAAAAGAGGTTATTAAGGACGTCAACCTGAAGCTACCCGTCTACAAGCGAATTCGAAATGTCAGTGTAAGAAAAGATGAGTTTATAAAAACCACCACCAAGAAGATCAAACGTTTTAAGAACATCACAAAATAGACACCAATTAGAGTGTTCAGTCGATATGAATAAGGGTTAACCTATGAACGCCACGGTTCCATCCGTGGCGTTTAACTCTGCGTTCATACCCATAGGGATGGTAATTTGGGGATAAATGTGTCCGCTTCGAAAGTTGTTGATGGTGGGTATTCCAAGGGGACAAATGGTTTGATCAAAGATTTGAGACAGGGATAAAGTCCTGTCCGGATCTCCCGTTTCTTCCGGCATATCTGCAAATGTACCTAAAATGATCCCGGCTGCATCATTGAGCTTGCCTGCCAGCTTCAGCGCCGTTAGGTTTCTGTCAATTCGATAAGGAAGTTCATCTACATCCTCTATGAAAAGGATCTTACCTTTGGTATCCACTTCATATCGGGACCCCAAAGCAGCAGCCATGACGGAAAGATTGCCTCCGGTGATTTGTCCCTGCGCCATTCCCGGACACAGGATCTCAATATCCTCTTTGGGAGGATTGAGAACCATTCCCGGCGTTGAACCGTGGAATACCGCAGCAGAGAGACTCTCTAAAGAAAAATAGTCCATTGTGTGATAACCCCTTGAGGGCATTGGTCCATGGTAGGTGATCAGTTCACAGAACTTATTAAACACTGTATGCAGCGCAGTTATGTCGCTGTAGCCGACAAAAAACTTTGGATGGCACTTAATATTCTCATAATCCAGCAAAGGAAGAATCCGCGTTGCACCATACCCACCCCGCAGACAGAATATGCCTCGGATAGAAGAATCGAGAAAGGCATCATTTACATCCTTCGCCCGGGCTTCATCTGTGCCGGATAAATAACCGTTCTTCATGAAGGAGCTTGGGAAAGGAACCGGATGCAATCCAAGAAATTGAATGGACTTCTGTGCAGCTTCCATCTTTTCTTCCGTTACCGGAGAAGACGGCGCAATGAGAGCAACCGGATCACCTTGTTTTAATGGATCGGGCTTTTTCATAGTCATTTCCTTTCTGCTATGGAGTCTACTGTATATATTTATAACCGTTGAACCAATAATATGATTTCATTCATATCCTGTCCATCACCTTTATTAGCCCGCCCAATTTGCCCTGCAAATTGTTGGCAGACTTATGCACAGAAATCACAAATTTGTAATTTGTAGATTTCTACTGCAATAAAATAGGTTGAGGGGGGGGAGAGAAATGGAGCTTCTATATTTAAAGCAACAGGCCGCGGAGGCCGCTATACAGGCAGTAGAGTTGCGCAGGGAATTGCATCGATGGCCGGAGGCTGGTAATCAGGAATTCCGGACTGTAAAAATCATAGAAAAAGAACTTAAGAATCTAGGGTTGACGGTTCAGTATCCTCTTCCGACAGGACTGTTATGTACGATACTCTGTAAGGAATCAGATCGCGATAATAGCCTGTCAGTGGAAATCGGCAAAGAAAAGGGCATTGCACTGCGTGCTGATATCGATGGCCTCCCGATAAAGGAGAGGTTGCGCTTACCTTTTTCATCTTCTGTAGAAGGTTTTATGCATGCCTGCGGTCATGATGTACATACAGCGATTTTGTTAGGAACGGCAAAGGTTATCGCCAATAATAGACATTTGCTTAACCAGGATGTTAAGCTTTTGTTTCAGCCGGCGGAAGAGACGACAGGAGGAGCAGAAAGGATGATTGCAGCGGGCTGCTTGCGAAACCCCGATATAGAATCTGTCTATGGGCTGCATATAAAACCGGAGCTTCTCGCCGGTCAGGTAGGGTTTCAATATGGACGTGTTCACGCTGCATCGGATATGTTTCGCATAGGGATTAAAGGACGAAGTAGCCATGGTGCGTCACCGGAGAAAGGAGTGGATGCTCTTCTGACCGGTTGCCAGGTGGTTAGCAGTCTTCAGACCGCCGTAAGCAGATCCACGGGTGCTACAGATCCTGCCGTGCTGACGGTAGGTGCTTTTCACAGCGGAACAGCGGGAAATATCATATCTGATGAGGCAAATTTTGAGGGAACGATTCGTAGCTTTGACCCTGAAGTAAGCAGTGTACTTAGACAGAGAATAGAAGATATCGTAAAATATACGGCATTGGCATCAGGCGGAGAAGGCCGGGTCACTTTTCTGAAAGGGTATCCGGCCGTGATTAACGACAAGACTGCTACGGACCGTTTGGTGCAGCTGGCCCGGGAGCTCATAGGCAGTGAAAATTTGATTGAAATTAAAAAGCCATCTATGAGCGTAGAGGACTTCTCCTTTTATCTCCACAAGGCAAAAGGATCCTTCTTTTTTCTGGGGAGTGGTTTTCCACATCGTGAAAATCCGCCGATTCATTCGGATAACCTCTACATCAATGAAGATTGCATTGAGACAGGAATTTTGCTAATGTCCGCCTTATGTTTCCTATAAGAAAAGAAATAAAAAAGCCGGGAGACACTTCCGGCTTTTCTACGTTTTCACTTTTGGTGCATTTAACTTATGCACAGGTGGGGACGGGTGAGAATTATTCTGTCTTTGCTTTGTTCAATTGCTTGGTCATACGAGAGACTTTTCTCGATGCTGCATTCTTATGGATGGTTCCTTTGGAAGCAGCCTGCATCAATCTCTTTTCTGCTAAAGCCAATTTTTCAGCAGCGACAGCCATGTCTTTTTCTGCAACGGACTTATCAAAACCCTTGACGATTTCTTTCAGGTGAGACTTAACTCTCCTGTTCGCAGCGGTCTTTTTCGCGATAACATTGATCCGTTTTTTCGCAGATTTGATATTTGCCATATTTTTCACCCCACTTTCACGAAATATAGCCTCACAAAGTATATCTGAATAGAGTTAGAAAATCAAGTACAAAATAGGAACAAAAGAGATAGGAGCGATAAAATGAATTATAGAACGGATTTGGCCATTGAAAATAAGGAAATGATCGATGAAAGCAACAAGGGCAAAAAAGTAGAAATTCCGGGAGTAGAAGTAGATGTGGATCAATACGATTCCGATGTGAAGGTGACCAGGATTAAGGTTGCCGACGAAGCGGGCAGCCGGACCATGGGGAAGCCGATAGGCAATTATATCACAATCGAAGTAACGGACCTGGTGGACGGAGAGGAAGAGGTAAAAGCTACGGCTGTAAAGGCATTGACCGCAGAACTTTCCAAGCTTGTGAAGTTTCACAATAAGTTGAAGGTCTTAGTCATCGGCTTAGGTAACGAAATGGTGACTCCTGATTCCCTGGGGCCATGCACCGTTTCCAAAGTTAAGGTGACCCGCCATATGTTCATCATAACGGGTGCGGAAGCTGATGAAGATGCAGGCTGTGTAAGTGCACTCATCCCCGGGGTGATGTATACTACCGGAATGGAGTCCGCAGAACTGATTCGCAGTGCTGTAGATATTGCAAAACCCGAGGTGGTTATCGCCGTAGATGCTCTGGCAGCCAGAAATATAGATCGAATCAGCTCCACAATTCAAATAACCGACACGGGAATCTCTCCGGGATCCGGAACCGGCAATATGCGAAAAGACCTGACAGAGAAGTCTCTGGGAACAAAGGTTGTCGCAATCGGTGTTCCTACGGTGATTGATTCCAAAACGTTGATATTGGATAACCTGTCCGGTTATTTGAAAAAACCTGCGGAGGCGGAGAAGCATATCGAAAAGAACGGCCACAGCATGATTGTAACTACGACGGACATAGACCAGGTTATTACAGATTTTTCGGAAGTTATAGCAAATGGTATAAATAATACGCTGCATCCCGGCATATATTCCTCTTAAGAAGAGGTGTATAAATGAGGAGAAAATTATCGCGCAGAAAGACAAGGAACAAAAGAATGCTTTTGCTCCTTACTGTGTTGTTTTGGAGCTTTTCGGGTTTAACCTGCATGGCTTTGTTGAATAATGGGCTTCCGGCAGATGAAATGGACAGGGGACAGGAGGTGGGAAAACAATATCTGGCAGCAGCCTTTCCCGCTATCAGCAGAAGCGCAGGAGTCGAAATGAGGGAACCTTTACCGGGATCTTCTGACAATGAAAGTCTTATAATCAAAGGTACTCCCGTGAAAGAGGAAGCCATCGGAGAAGATGAGGCCAAGGAACAGTCTGTATCCGGTAGTGTCTTAGATTCCGCATCGTCGGGAGAGCCCCTGGTGCTTATCTACCATACCCATGCAACGGAATCCTATCAGCCTGTCAGCGTAGGGAATTTCCACTCCGTTGAAGAACAGGGCACGGTCAGAGAAGTGGGAAGCGTATTGGAGGCAGCTCTCGAGGCAAAAGGTATTGCGGTTTTACACGATAAAACCCTCCACGATTCTCCTTCTTACAGCAAATCCTACAGCAGATCCTTAGATACTGCCCAGAGGTTACTCGCTGAGAATCCTTCCATCCGCATCATCATCGATCTCCACAGAGATGCAGCATCGTACTCGGGAAACGGCAAGCATACTTTCGGGGCTGACGGAAAGACGGCCGCACAGTTTTGTCTGGTGGTCGGTGAAGGCAACGCGAATGCTAAAGCTCTTGCAAGCTTTGCAAACCGCATTAATCAAAAAGCAAACAGCTTGTATCCGGGGTTTAGCAGAGGGATTATCATGAAGGAATATAAGTATAATCAATACATAGCCGACCATCATATTTTACTGGAAATGGGGAACAATCAAAATAATATAGAAGAAGCAAAGGCATCAGCATCCTTGTTTGCTCAGGTGCTGGAAGAGATGTTGAAAGAAATGTAAACACCGAGGTAACTATGAGGATGGATCAAAGAACAGAAGCAAAAGAGTTAAAGTCGGAGCATGCTCTGATGAGAAAGAAAAAAATAGCCGTATTTATGTTGTTTTTTTCCTTCTATTTGGGCTTGACAGTTGTGGACAGCGCCTGCTCGGAAATGACCAGATACCCCGGGGCGTTGACGCTTCAGTCAACGCGTATCGATGAAGATCATCTTCAGATTTCATTCATGGGCAAAGAGATGACTCTGGATACGAGCTCGATCCTTTCGGAGATATCCCGTATGACGGAAAGCGCATCGGATGCGGTTTCCGTACTGACCAAGATGGCGGTAGGCCGGGAAGACGACGGCCAATCTCAGATCAAACATACCCGGGACAGAGAACTTCCTTTCCCATCGAAAACATTGTAATATAGAATAAAAATATGCTACAATAAACAGACCGCTGTTGCGGTCTGTTTGAATATACAAAGAAATTCGAATCGGAGGAAATATGGACCAATACCAGAAACACATCAGAAACTTTTCTATCATCGCTCACATCGATCACGGGAAATCCACTCTTGCGGACAGGCTGCTGGAAACCACAGGTCTAGTAGCGCGTCGTGACATGAAAGAACAGTTTCTTGACAATATGGACATTGAAAGAGAACGGGGCATTACCATTAAGCTACAGACCACCCGTCTTCGTTATCGTTCCAGAGATGGGGAAGAATACATCTTCAATCTGATAGACACGCCGGGCCACGTGGACTTTACTTACGAAGTCTCAAGGAGCCTGGCTGCCTGTGAAGGGGCTGTGTTGGTTGTAGACGCCACACAGGGAGTAGAAGCTCAGACTCTGGCCAATGTATACCTGGCTTTGGATGAGAACCTTGAGATTGTTCCGGTTATCAATAAAATTGATCTGGCCAGCGCAGACCCCGATGCTGCGAAGGCAGAAATCGAAGAAGTCATAGGTATTGACGCTTCTGAGGCACCTTTGATTTCAGCAAAAGAAGGCATTAATATAGAAGAGGTACTGGAAAGCGTCATCCGCACAGTACCCGCACCTGAAGGAGACCCTGAAGGCAAACTGAAGGCATTGATCTTCGATTCCTATTACGACAATTATCGAGGTGTAGTTATTTACGCGCGGGTTTTCGACGGGGTTGTTAAAGCCGGAGACCAGATCCGCATGATGAACACCAAAAAGAAATATGAGGTGACGGAGGTAGGCGTATTTGCACCTGGGCTCACTCCTGTTGAACAGCTGCGTGCAGGAGAAGTAGGCTATATTAGTGCCAGCATCAAGCAAGTGGCCGATGCCAGAGTGGGTGATACAATCACTTTGGATAACGCACCTACAGAGACGGCTCTGCACGGATACAAGAAGCTTCAATCAATGGTCTATTGCGGCATTTATCCATCCGAAGGTGAAAAATACGAGAATGTAAGAGATGCGCTGGAAAAGCTTCAGGTCAACGATGCGGCATTTGTGTTCGAACCGGAAACTTCCACCGCTTTGGGCTTTGGTTTCCGTTGCGGTTTTTTGGGATTGTTGCATATGGAGATTATCGTGGAACGGCTGGAACGGGAGTTCAATTTAGGCATTGTTACTACTTCACCAAGCGTTATATACAAGGTTGTCATGAACGATGGCAGCGAGCTAATGATCCAAAACCCCTCAAACTTGCCACAACTGACTCAGATAAGTCATATAGAGGAACCTTTGGTCAAAGCTGATATCATGATTCCCAAAGAATACGTAGGAAGCATCATGGAGATCTGCCAGGAGAGGCGTGGCGTCATGACCCATATGGAGTATATTACGGAAAGCCGGGTAGCACTCCATTATGAAATGCCGTTGAATGAGGTAATCTACGATTTCTTTGATGCTTTGAAGTCCAAAACAAAGGGCTATGGCTCTTTGGATTACGAGCTGATTCGATATGAAAAATCAAACCTGGTTAAGCTGGACATCCTGCTCAATAAGGACCTGGTGGATGCCTTTTCTATGATCGTTCATGAGTCAAAAGCCTATAATAGGGGACGGTTCGTTTGCGAAAAGCTCAAGGACATCATACCTATGCATCAATTCGAGGTGCCGATACAGGCTGCCATAGGCCAGAAGGTCATTGCGAGAGAAACGGTAAGGGCTTTGCGCAAGGACGTTATTGCTAAGTGCTATGGCGGAGATATTTCTCGTAAGAAAAAGCTGCTGGAAAAACAAAAGGAAGGCAAGAAGAGAATGCGTCAGTTTGGAAGCGTCGAAGTCCCACAGGAAGCTTTCACGGCGGTATTGAAATACGACGAAAATAAATAGAGGATGTTTGTTATGAAACCCCTGGGACTGTATATTCATATACCATTTTGTAAAAAAAAGTGTAACTACTGTGATTTCCTATCCCGGGCCGACGTAAAAAAAGAAGATCAAACCGCTTACGTTGAAGCTCTTTTGGTTGAATTGAAATATTATGCGGATCGGAACATGCTGCTGGACAGCGTCTACATCGGAGGAGGAACCCCATCTCTCTTGGAAGGGGATTTAATCCTTCGCATCATGGAAGGCGTTACCGGCAGCTTTGCTTTATCGGAAGAGGCGGAGATTACTATTGAAGCTAATCCGGGCTTACTGGATCGGGACAAGCTGATGGCTTATAGGAGAGCCGGAATTAACAGACTCAGTTTGGGTGCACAATCCTTAAATGATGAACTGCTGCATTTTATGGGAAGAATTCACAGTAGCAACACTTTCATCGATAATTTCCATTTAGCAAGGGACTGCGGCTTTGAAAATATCAGCGCGGATCTGATCTTTGCTGTTCCGGGGCAAACCATAGAACTATGGATTGACAGTCTTAAAAAGACCATATCTTTAGGTCCGGAACACATTTCATTTTACAGCCTGCAGATTGAGGCGGGTACTCCTTTTTACGGACTGTGGGAAAAGGGGGCTATGAAAGCAGTTGATGATGAGACGGACCGAAGGATGTATCATGAAGCCCTAGAGTGGCTTAAAAACAAGGGATACGGTCATTACGAGATATCCAATGCGGCAAAGCCCGGCTATGAATCCCGCCACAACCTGAAATACTGGTCTATGGACCAATACTTGGGCATCGGTCTGGGATCTCATTACTATATCAATGGGACGCGTTTCAGCAACGAGACGGATTTGGAGGAATACATTCACATATCTGAACGTGTGACAGGAGAAGGCGTGTGTGACAAGATTTTCGTGTCCTTGTGGCACCCGAGCCCTTGGGCAGTATGGCATCATCGGAATACGGAAGAGGACGAAATTTCCGAATTTCTTTTTACGGGGTTGCGAAAAATAGATGGGGTATCGCTTTCGGTCTTTGAAGAAAGGTTTGGAAAACCTATAACTGCGGTATATGAAAATTCAATAATGAAACATAGTAAGGCTGGGTTGCTGGAACTAAATTGGAAAGAAGACCGGTTGCGGTTGACAGCCAAAGGACTGGATTTATTCAATCAGGTTCTGGTAGATTTTGTGTAACCAACTAGGGGGGACAGACATGGCAGCGCCGAACGAGACACAGAATCTGTCCTCTACTATGATTTCGATTGGAGGAACTGAGAAATGCCTAAATACATTATGTCTCTTGATCAGGGAACTACATCCTGTCGTTGCATTCTCTTTAATAGAAAGGGCGAGATTATAAGCCTGGCGCAAAAGGAATTCAAGCAGATCTACCCGAATCCCGGCTGGGTGGAGCACGATGCTATGGAAATCTGGGCGATCCAAGTGGGTGTAGCCCAGGAGGCCATGAGGCAGGTCGGAGCTGAGTATCACGATATTGCGGCTATTGGAATCACCAATCAGAGGGAGACGACCATAGTCTGGGACAAGCAGACAGGGCGGCCGGTATATAACGCCATCGTCTGGCAGTGTAGGAGGACGGCTGAATACTGCGATGAACTGAAGGCTGAGGGCTTGGCCGAAATGATCAGGCAGAAGACCGGTCTGTTTGTGGATGCGTATTTTTCGGCAACTAAGCTGAAATGGATTCTCGACCATGTGGAGAGGGGAAGAGAGCGTGCGGAAAAGGGTGAACTGCTCTTTGGAACCGTGGACAGCTGGCTGATTTGGAAGCTCACAAAGGGGAGAGTCCATGTCACGGACTATTCCAATGCGGCCCGCACAATGCTCTTCAATATAGCAGAATTGAGATGGGATGAGGAACTGCTGGCCATCTTTGATATTCCCAAAGCTATGCTTCCGGAGGTCTTGCCATCCGCCCATGCCTACGGAGAAACGGACCCCTTGATATTCGGGGGCGCTATACCCATCGCTTCTGCGGCAGGAGATCAACAGGCCGCTCTTTTTGGACAAGCTTGCTTCCGGCCGGGTAATGCAAAGAACACTTACGGCACCGGGGGATTTTTGTTGATGAATACAGGGAAACAGCCGGTCTATTCAAAAAATGGGCTATTGACCACCATTGCCTGGGGCTTTGACGATGAGGTGCATTATGCTTTGGAGGGTTCCATTTTTGTGGCCGGTGCTGCTGTGCAATGGCTCAGGGACGAATTAAAGATCATTGACAAAGCATCAGATACTGAGGCGCTGGCCTTAGGTGTGCCGGATACCAACGGCGTCTATTTTGTACCGGCTTTTGTCGGGTTGGGGGCCCCCTATTGGGATCCTTACGCCCGTGGTATCATTACAGGCCTTACTAGAGGAGCCAATCGGAGCCATTTGGTACGTGCTGCACTAGAGGCAATTGCTTATCAAACATCTGACGTGCTAACTGCAATGCAGGAGGATTCCGGCATTCGGCTTGCAGCCTTAAAAGTGGACGGCGGAGCCTCTGAAAACCGATTCCTGATGCAATTTCAGGCAGATATCATGGGAACCCCGGTAGAGCGTCCGGTGAATAGGGAAAGCACAGCACTTGGTGCAGCCTATCTCGCCGGATTGACGGTGGGCTATTGGGAGAGCCTTGCAGATGTAGAAGAGAACAGAAGTATAGATAAAATATTTGAACCTGACATGGATGAAGCAAAGAGGATAAACCTGTTGCAAGGCTGGCACGAAGCGGTTTCACGCTGTCTGAAATGAGGGACGGAAGCATGAAAGAACACAAAAAATATTATGAAGAACTTATTAAATTAGCTCCCTTTGCTCATATTAACAGCGAAGCGGATATGGATTGGCTCATGAGTTGCCTAGAAGGTCGAATTGTGGATTACGAAGGACAGGAAGATTTGTGGTACAAAGACGGGTATTTGTTTGTTAAAGTCGGTGAAACAGGCAAATCGTTGCGGATGAAGCAAATCAGGGCAGAGAAGCTCTGCAGTTACAAATGTGAATTCCACCAAAAGCTTATTGAATATCTCGACAGCCTAAAGGTTTAGCATCCGCTTACCGAACTGGAAATTTTTTCGAAAAACAGTTGACAAGAATGAGACTCGGTGGTAATCTGATACTATATTAGCACTCACTTGATTAGAGTGCTAACAAGAGGGGGGAGATACAATGAATTTGAACGAGCGAAAACTTCAAATCCTGCAGGCAATCGTGTCGGATTTTATTCGCTCTGCCGAACCTATCGGATCCCGCACCCTCTCGCGCAAGTATGGAATGGGTATCAGCCCCGCCACGATTCGCAACGAAATGGCAGATTTGGAGGAGATGGGTTTTTTGACACACCCATATACTTCAGCGGGAAGAGTGCCATCGACAAAGGCCTATCGTCTTTATGTGGATGCTTTGATGGAACGATATGAACTGACCAAGGATGAAAGAAGTCAAATCAGAAAACAGCTGAATTTGAAGACCCTTGAGTTGGATCGAACCATGGAGCATGCGGCTAAGATACTATCAGAGCTTACAAGCCTGACCTCTTTTGCTATGACTCCGAGCCAACAGGAGGATTTTTTAAAGTATGTTAACATCATATCGGTGGATGCTGACACAGTAGTCCTGGTGATGGTTTCTGAGAGCGGTAAAGTTTCCAATACTACTCTGAAGATAAAGGTGCCTTATAAAGAGGAACAGCTGGAGCTACTAGCCAAGGTCATGACCTACAACTATAAGGGGAGGAAGCTGACGGACATTCTCACCATGGATATCATCCGCAACTTCGAATCGGACATGGAGGCCATGAGCAAACTTGCTGAATCCATAATGCCCAGGTTTATGAATACACTGGAGAACATGCTGGATACAGAGCTGCATCTGGATGGATTGATGAACATCTTTGCGATCCCTGAGTATAACGACATCGAAAAGGCCAAATTGTTCCTGGAAATGGTCAACAAAAAGGATTTCACTGATATATTGATCAACCGGGATAACGGAGTGATCATTACCATCGGGGACGAAAATACCGAAGAGATTATGAGGGACTGCAGCCTGATTACGGCTACTTATGAAATCGATGGAAAGCCTGTTGGAAAGTTAGGCGTCATCGGGCCCATAAGGATGGAGTACAATCATGTCACATCGGTGATCGAATATATGACAGAGCACTTAAACGATGCATTTTTAACGGGAGGAGAAGAGGATGAAGAATAGGAAAGACCTGACAGACGAACAGATTCTGAAGAAGCAAGCGGAAGAGAATGCAGAAGCTACCGAAGAAACATTTGAGGGGGATGAGGAAACCTCAAAAAAGGAGCCAGTCGACGAGGGAGAACAGCTAACCAAAGAGGAAGAAGAACTGCAAACGAAGTATTTGCGACTTGCAGCAGATTTTCAGAACTATAAGCGCAGAGTAGAAAAAGAAAAGAATGACATTTATGCATACGCCAATGAAAAGCTCATGGTGGAATTGCTTAATGTAATAGATAATTTTGATCGAGCCTTAGCCGTAGAGGGCATCGATGCCGGCATGAAAGAGGGCATGGTATTGATATTCAAACAGCTCATCGACGTGCTTGAAAAAAGCGGGCTGGAAGAAGTCTTTGCAGACGGGCAGGATTTTGACCCCAACTGCCATCATGCGGTTCAGACGGAAAACAGCGATGCTCACAGCAACGGGCAGATCACAAAGGTATTGCAAAAGGGGTATACGCTGAATAAAAAAGTCATACGCCCATCCATGGTAATCGTGGCTGAGTGATATTGCAGATGAACAGATTAACAATGATTAATAGGAGGAAAAGAAATGGGAAAAGTAATCGGAATTGACTTAGGAACCACAAACTCTTGCGTTTCCGTCTTGGAAGGCGGGGATCCTGTAGTAATCCCAAACGCAGAAGGAAATAGAACAACACCATCCATCGTAGCTTTTGCGAAAAACGGCGAAAGACTGGTGGGCGAAACTGCCAAGCGTCAGGCTATCACCAATCCTGAGAGAACCGTATCGTCCATTAAGAGACATATGGGCAGTAACTTCTCGGTTCAGATCGACGGAAAAACCTACACACCACAGGACATATCGGCGATGATCCTAGCAAAATTGAAGACGGATGCAGAAGCTTATCTGGGTGAAACAGTCACAGAAGCAGTTATCACTGTACCCGCATATTTTACAGATAGCCAGAAGCAAGCCACCAAGGATGCAGGTAGAATTGCAGGCTTGGACGTCAAGCGGATCATCAACGAACCCACAGCAGCATCCTTGGCTTATGGCCTTGACAAAGAAGGCGCCCAGCATAAGATCTTAGTTTATGACTTAGGCGGCGGCACTTTTGACGTCTCCATACTGGAGCTGGGAGATGGCGTGTTTGAAGTATTGGCAACCAACGGAAACAATAAGTTGGGCGGGGACGATTTTGACGACATCCTGGTCAACTTCATAGCCGACAACTTTGCAAGAGAGAACGGAGTGGATCTGCGTAAGGACAAAATGGCTCTTCAGAGACTGCGCGAAGCCGCGGAAAAAGCCAAGAAAGAGCTTTCCGCCTCTCAGACCACCAGCATCAACCTACCATTTATTACTGTCAACGCGGATGGTCCTCTTCACCTGAACATGGATGTGACCAGAGCCAAGTTTGATCAACTTACTGGTGGACTCGTAGAGAACACCATCGGGCCAATGAAAAAAGCCATGGCGGATGCAGGAGTGACTTCTTCCGATTTGGAAAAGGTTATCCTGGTTGGCGGATCCACGAGGATCCCTGCAGTGCAGGAAGCGGTAAAGAAAGTAACCGGTAAAGAGCCTTTCAAAGGCATTAACCCCGATGAGTGTGTAGCAATCGGTGCTGCGATTCAAGCAGGCGTATTGACCGGTGAGGTCAAAGATGTGCTTCTGCTCGACGTAACGCCTCTGTCCCTCTCAATCGAAACTCTGGGTGGCGTGGCGACAAGATTGATTGAGCGGAACACAACAATTCCCACGAAGAAGAGCCAGATCTTCTCTACCGCTGCGGACAATCAGAGCGCGGTGGACATTCACGTAATGCAGGGTGAAAGAGAGATGGCTGCAGGCAATATCACTCTTGGCAGATTCCAGCTATCGGGAATTCCGCCCGCACCCCGTGGGATACCGCAGATCGAAGTCACATTTGACATCGATGCAAACGGTATCGTCAACGTGAGCGCAAAGGATTTAGGAACCGGCAGAGAGCAAAGGATCACCATCACATCTTCAACGAAGCTCAACGATGATGAAATCAAGCAGAAGGTCAAGGAAGCAGAGCAGTTTGCAGAAGAAGACAAGAAAAGAAAAGAAGAGGTTGAAGTCAGAAACAGTGCAGAAACTCTCATCTATGAGACGGAAAAAGCACTTAAGGATTTGGAAGGCAGCCTGAGCGATGATGAAAAGAACAGTATCACAAATGCAAAAGAAGACTTGAGCAGTGTGCTTGAAAATGGTACAGTAGATGATATCAAGGCCAAGACAGAAACTCTCACGGAGCACTTCCACACCATTTCTGCCAAGCTCTATCAAAAAGCGCAGGAAGCTCAGGGAGGTTTTGATCCCAATAGTGCTACCGGCGGTGGCTTTGATCAAGGAGCTTCGGAGAATATGGGCGGTGAAGATGTACCTCCCCATGACAACGTAGTGGATGCGGATTTCGAAGTGGTGGATGAAGACGAAAAACCGAAGGAAGAAGACTAAGAATTCGGATCCTTCAACTAAGCAATAAGGATAGAAAAGAGGGTCGTACCTTTGTGTTTCAAAAGAGCAGGAAGGTGCGACCCTAAGGTTGATACAAATCATAGATCTAGTAAAAACGGGGGAAACAGAAACCGATGGCAGGACAGAAACGAGACTATTATGAAGTGCTGGGTATTAAAAAGGGCGCTACGGAAGATGAAATAAAATCAGCATTCCGAAAGAAGGCTATGGAATTTCATCCTGACCGAAATCCCGGAGATAAAGTAGCAGAAGAAAAATTTAAGGAAGTAAATGAGGCCTATGGAATTCTGTCAGACCCAAAACAGAAGGATAAGTATGATAGGTTCGGACATGCGGGCGTAGACCCCAATGCGGGCTTCGGCGGAGGCGGAGGTTTCGGCGGAGGCTTTGGCGGGGGCGGCTTCGAGGATATCTTCGGCGATCTCTTTGGCAATATGTTCGGGGGTGCCGCCAACTATGCGCAAGCGAGAAGGACCGGTCCGCAGAAAGGACCGGATCTGCAAAAGGGGCTTCGCATCAAGTTCGATGAGGCAGCATTCGGTGTGAAGAAGAATATTCAACTGACCAAGAATGTTTCTTGTGAAGCGTGCAAAGGGACCGGAGCAGAGAAGAACACAGCTAAGACTACCTGTTCCGCATGCAATGGTTCCGGAGAGGTGCGTACTTCTCAAAGATCGCCTTTTGGGCAATTTATTAATGTTCAACCTTGCGGTAAATGCGGTGGTACAGGCGAAGTCATAGAGGACCCATGCAAAAAATGTAACGGCAGCGGGAAAGTACGCAAGCAGGTAACTATTGCTGTAGAGGTTCCTGCCGGAGTTGATAATGATTCTGTAATTTCCATAAAGGGACAGGGGGAGCCGGGAAAAAATGGCGGACCTAACGGAGATCTCTACGTGGTGATTTCCGTGGAACCGCACAAACTGTTTAAGCGCAACGGAAATGACCTGTGGCTGGAAATTCCCATTACCTTTGATCAAGCCGCCTTGGGTGCCGATATTGTCGTACCTACGCTGAAAGAAAAGGTGAGCTATAAGGTTCCTGAGGGGACACAACCTGATACGATATTCCGATTGAAGGGGAAAGGCATTAAGAGCCTTCGCTCCACCCGGACGGGTGACCTTTATATTAAGGTGAATCTGGAGATACCGACGAAGCTTAATAGTAAACAAAAAAAGCTTATCAAAGAGATTGGCCAGTCGCTGACCGAGGATGCTTATAGCAAGAAAAAAAGCTTTGGCGAAACAGTAAAAGAGCTATTCAAATAAAACCACCCACGGGAAAAGATCCCGTGGGTACTTTTTCTTAGATGCCAGGGTAATAGAATCGGAGACAAGCATGGACTATACAAAAGTGAAGATCTTTACGGAATCAAATAACTTGGAGATTATCGCCTCAATGCTACAGGAAAAAGGAATATCCGGTGTTGAAATTGAGGAACCACAGACATATTCCGATTTGCTGGACAAGCAAAACATTTTTGATTGGGACTATATTGATCCCGCATTGGAGGAATTAAAGGAAATCTCTCCAAGCCTGACTTTTTATACAGATGATACGCCGGAAGGCATCGATTTGTTGGATGACGTGTTGCAGGAGATCCGCATAATGCATATCGAGCGAGTAGAAGTGGCAGGTGTTTCCGATGAAGATTGGAAACACAAGTGGAAGGAATACTTCAAACCGACGCGGATCACAGATCGAATCGTGGTAAAACCCAGCTGGGAGCCCTATGAGAAAACCTCGGAGGAATTGGTGATTGAAATCGATCCGGGAATGGCTTTCGGAACCGGCACCCATCCCACGACAACGCTCTGTATCAAGCTTTTAGGAAGATACATAAGCGAAGAGAGTCCCTCCGCCGTCCTAGACATTGGTTGTGGTTCGGGGATTTTGACCATCGCCGCTGCTCTGTTGGGAGCGCATCAGGTACTGGGGGTGGACATTGACCCCGTTGCTGTTGCTGTGGCAAAGAGTAATGTGGAAGCCAACTCTCTTACCCAGGATATTCGCATCATAGAAGGCGATCTGACTAAGGGAATTGATTTTTGCGGAGACATTATAGTAGCTAACCTCATGGCGGATTTGGTGATTCACCTTTCAAAAGATGCGGCAAAGCACCTTAAGGAGAATGGAGTTTTCATTTCGTCCGGAATTATTATTGAGAAAAAACAAGAAGTAGCATCAGCACTTGCCGCATCCGGGTTTCGGATACTGGACATCTTAGAAGAAGGCGAGTGGTGTGCCATAGCTGCTACGTTGCAATAGGAGAAGAGTATGAGCCGTTTTTTCGTGGATCAGGGAGCTGTAAAAGCCGATCATATTGAAATCACAGACAAGGAAGATATAAAGCATATCTGCAAGGTGCTGCGACTTGGTGCCGGGGATAAACTGGAAGTATCTGATTCGGGCGAATTCGAATATAAGACGGAGATATTGTCAGCAGGTCCCGAAATGGTTACTGTAAGGATTCTGGACAAGCAGAAGTTTGCTCGGGAGCCGGGGATCAAGGTCACTTTGTTTCAGGGAATACCGAAACACGGCAAGATGGAGAGCATTATTCAAAAATCCGTGGAGCTCGGTGTGTATTCTATTGTTCCGGTTTTTACGAAAAGAACGGTAGTTGCGGAGAAGCAAGGCTTTGAGAAGAAGTTGGAGCGTTGGAATAAGATTTCGGCAGAAGCCGTTAAGCAGTGCAAGAGAGGCATAGTACCGAGTATAGAAACCAGCGTGAGCTTTTCGCAAATGCTGGATCGGTTGGAGGAATATGATTTAGTCCTGTTCCCCTACGAGAATGAGGATGAAGTGACGATTAAAGATGTGTTGCGGGGTTTGTCGGAACCGATAAAAGAGATCGCTCTGATTATCGGTCCGGAAGGCGGCTTTTCAGATGAAGAAGCCGATAGGGTCACTGCCTTAAAGGGCAGATCGGTGTCCTTGGGTAAAACCATTCTTCGCACGGAGACTGCAGGGCCGGCAGCTCTGGCCATGATTATGTACGCGCTAGAAATGTAGTTTTGATAGATATACATCCGTCTGCCGGGTACATTCCCTCGGAAACCGACGGCATTTTGATGCGCTTCATCAGTCAGCGCATAAATGCCTCAAGAGGTTCACGGTTTCTACGGGAACGTACCCGGCAGACGGATGTGAGATATAATCCTAAATAGAATTGCGAGAATAAAATATGAAAATAGCATTTTATACACTTGGATGCAAAGTAAACCAGTACGAGACGCAAGCGCTGAAGGAGAGCTTCCTCCGGCGGGGTTTTGAGGTGGTAGATGAACACGGTTTGGCGGATATTTACGTTGTAAATACCTGTACGGTTACCGGTCTGGCAGATCGGAAGTCCCGTCAATATATCAGAAGAATGAAGAAGCAAAACCCGGAGAGCATTGTGGCAGTTATCGGATGCTACGCCCAGGTCAATCCTGAGGAAGCGGCGGCGATCATCGGGGTGGATCTCGTTGTCGGAAACAACGAGAAGAAGGCCCTGCCGGAGTACATTGATGAGTTGGTCGAAAAGAAGCAGGGGAAGAGAGAAGAAGGGGGAACTTCCATGCACATCCTTCCCAGAGAAGAGCTGCTGGAGTATGAGGAGAGCGGTATCATCACCTCTATGGAATCCCGAACCAGAGCTTATATAAAAATACAGGATGGTTGCAATCAGTTCTGCTCCTACTGCATCATTCCCTATGCCAGAGGACCCATCAGGAGCAGAGCCTGCCGGGACGCGGTAAAAGAAGCGGAAAGCCTCATTAAGCAGGGATTTAAGGAATTGGTGCTTACCGGCATTAACACCGCTTTGTACGGCATGGATAAGAATTTTAGAGTCGGCGAGGAATACGAAGATGAGCTTGAGGATGTTTACGGTATAGAGGTTATTGTTAAGCTCATAAACGACCTCCCCGGTGATTTCCGAATTCGCTTGAGCTCGCTGGAACCAACGGTTATCAATCCTATGCTAGCGAAAAGGCTTTTGAAATACGATAAGCTTTGTCACCATTTGCACCTCTCACTCCAAAGTGGAAGCGACAGGATTTTGAAGTCGATGAATCGACATTATAATAGAGCCGGATATCTGGAAATCGTAAAAGTTCTCCGTGAAGCAGACCCCCATTACGGCCTGACTACGGATGTGATTGTAGGCTTCCCCGGTGAGAGTCCAGAGGACTTTAGGGACAGCATCGATATGATACATCGTGTGGGATTCCTGAAGGCCCATGTGTTTCCTTATTCCAAAAGGCAGGGAACCCAGGCTGCGAACTTAACGGAGCAGGTGGACCCTCAGACAAAAAAAGCCAGAAGTGCGGAACTGATTCGTGAATCGGAAGACTCCGCATCGGATTTTCTGAGGGGTACACCGGGCACTTCAAGAAGGGTACTCTTTGAAGAATACGATGAGGAGTCGAGTACAGTAAGCGGTTATTCCGATAATTACATTAAGGTCTATAGTCAGGTATCGGATGAAAAGCAGGGACAAGAGCTTCTGAATACTCTACAAGAGGTGATGATAACCGAAGTCTACTCAGACGGAGTAAAGGGAAAGCTCACAATGAAAGGCGAGTGATTCTTTCATATTCTTTCATTGCTTTGATTTGAAGATTTGTATTGCCTATGATATAATATTTAGATAGGCTCAAATCAAAGAATTAGTCGACAAACAGATCAGGAGTGTAGAATATGGACAACTGTATTTTCTGTAAAATTGTAAACAAAGAAATCCCGGGCAACATCGCATACGAGGATGATGTAATCCTTGCATTTCATGATTTGGAGCCACAGGCCCCGGTCCATGTGCTCATCGTCCCAAAGGAACACATCCCTTCGTTGGACGAGGTGACCTTTAATCACACGGAAGTTATGGGATGGCTCATGACAAAGGTTAAAGACATTGCCGCCGAGCTAGGGCTTGAAAACGGCTATCGCTTGGTATGCAACTGCGGTGAAGACGGCCTGCAAACTGTCAGCCATCTGCACTTTCACCTCTTAGGGAAAAGAAAGATGCAATGGCCACCGGGCTGATTATGATTTAGATTTGTACACAAATTAATCTTGATTATTTATATGGTAGTGTGTATAATAGGTTCGTTATAGGTAAGACCGTTCCATTTACTCCATGCGACAAGGTGGACAGCTTTGTCGGAGTAACAGTGCATCTGAAGTCCTAAATATGGAGGGAGGGAAAATGGATAGATGGCACAGGTTGTTGTAAGAGAAGGTGAAAACCTTGAAAGCGCACTGAAGAGATTCAAGCGCTCTTGCGCGAAAGACGGCGTAATGTCTGAGCTCAGAAAGAGAGAGCATTACGAAAAGCCCAGCGTCAAGAGAAAGAAAAAGTCAGAAGCTGCTCGTAAAAAAGCGAATAAGAAATTCTAAGAAGAGGTGTTGCACATGTCTTTAAAAGACAGATTGGCAAACGATTATAAAGAGGCTATGAAGGCCAAAGACCAAATAAGAAAAAACACGGTCAGCCTAGCAAGAGCTGCTGTAAAGCAGTACGAGGTCGACCACAGAGAAGAACTGGATGAGCAGGGTGTCACTGACATTCTGAGCAAACAGGTAAAGATGAGAAAAGATGCCCTCTCTGATTTTGAGAAAGCAGGACGAACGGACTTATTCGAATCCTATAACAAAGAGATTGAGATATTAATGGAATATCTGCCCAAACAGCTGACAGAAGCAGAAGTTGCCGAAATCGTAAGGCAGACAGCCAAAGACCTTGGGGTCGATGGCGGCAGGCAAAACATGGGGAAACTCATGGGTGCGGTTATGCCAAAGGTGAAAGGCAAGGCGGATGGCGGCCTTGTGAAACAAGCCGTTGAAGAGCTACTGCAGTGATTGGGAAGTAAAACAAACATAAGCTTAATGAATAACCCGGTAACCCCGGGTTATTTTTTATTTGCTGAAATCATAATCTATACAGACTGGAGGGCTACCTATGTTTGCCATGGACGAATTCCTTTATGATTTCAGTGTCAATCTCCCACGAGTGCTGGTCGGAGGCAAGACCGGTGTGCTCGATCACGTCAAGAAACTCTTGATCGTTACAGAAACCAACATCGTAGCAGGATGCGGATCCGGCTATATATCACTGAGTGGGACGAATCTTTCCATTCGGCATCTTTCCGAAGAGCGGATCATTGTAAGCGGAGAAATCCGAACCATTGAGCTTTACGGCAACGAGGGGTAGACCATGCATTACATCAGCATCCATGTTGAGGGCTTTGAAATTCACAAACTACTTTCTCAATGCCTGAAAGAGGGCATTGAACTGCGAAATATAAAGATACTTAGCAATTTTGCGTTCACTGCAGATGTGAGAGGGAGTGATCGGTCCCTATTGATTCGTCTGGCGGGAAGTCGATACCGATTGTCCATAAAAAAAGAAAAGGGTGTAAAACCTCTGGCTTTGAAATTGCTGTCTAAACGTAGCTTGATTGCAGGCTTTTTACTCTTCCTACTTATAATTTTCATGCAATCTATGTTTGTTTCGGAGATTCGAGTATATGGCTATGAAAAGCTTACGGAAAGAGAAATCCTGGAATGCCTGCAGGATGCAGGACTTTATGTGGGCAGCAGCATCCGGTCCATTGATCCGGATCAGGTGGAGATTGAGATGTACAGAAGTTTGGATCGGATAAGCTGGATTGGAGTTACCTTTCGTGGCGGGCTGGCAGAAGTGGTGATAGCCGAAGGAACAGAACCCACGATTCAGGTAGACACGGATCAACCCTGTAACATCGTAGCCGTGAAAGAAGGCTATATCGAAAAGACGATTGCGAGAGAAGGAAAGGTGACTGTTGAAAAAGATGCCTTTGTTCATGTTGGAGATGTGCTGATTTCGGGTATACTACAAATTGAAGATAAAACCTATAGCCGAGATGTAGATAGCGTAGCCTACCGTTACGTACATGCCGACGGTGAAGTCTACGCGAGAACCGTTCACCGCTTTATTTGCTATCAGGACGTCCACAGTCTGGAAAAGAGGAGGACGGGAAAAAGTATACCCGGCATTCGACTGACCCTGGGGACCCGCACATGGAACACGGCGAGTGTATTTATTCCCTATGAAACGTCCGCTTATGGGGAGAAAAAAATCATGGATCTTCGCTGGCCATTCCCTGTGGAGGTAGCCGTTACTCGCATTTCGCAGCTGGAGCTTTATATGACGAAAAGAGAGCAGGATGAGATTGAAGCGCAGGCAAACCGCCAGGTCAGAGAGTTTATTAATAATAATCTACCGGAATCGACACAAATACTAAATAAAAGTTTGAAGTTTTTGCCTGGAGAAAATATAATAAAGGTTACAGCTATGATTGAGGCTCTTGAGCAGATCGGTCAGAAAAAGTCATTCATACCCCCTAAAATCGAAGAAGGGGAGGAAGGAAAAACAACACTTGGAGAATTTGCAGATTGAGGAAATCCGGATAAAAATTGACGATGAAAATGACAATGACCAACTCTTTGGCAACCTGGATGTGAATTTGAAGATCATACAGGACAATTACGATGTAGATATTGTCCAACGGCAGGACGAGATCATTTTGCGGGGGAAAGAGGCAGCTAAGGCCGAGGCAGTCATCGATGAGCTCATGGCCATCCTCCGGTCGGGAGAGGTTCTGGATACACAGAAGGTTAATTACGTAATCAGTCTGAAAGAGAAGGGGCTTTCCTATCGGGAAAGCAACATCAATAAGGACGTAATTTGTTTTACACATCGGGGAAAGGCTGTAAGACCGAAAACTATTGGACAAACCTCTTACTCCAGAAGTGTCAAATCGCATGATATGGTATTTGGCATAGGGCCCGCGGGCACAGGAAAGACCTATATCGCTGTTGCCTTGGCCATTAATGCCCTGAAGAATAAAGAAGTTGCTAAAATTATTCTTGCCAGGCCTGCGGTGGAAGCAGGAGAGCGCCTGGGTTTTTTACCGGGAGATCTACAGGAGAAGGTCGATCCTTATTTAAGACCTCTTTACGACGCTCTTTATGATATACTGGGACGGGAAAGCACACTGCGTCTCAAGGAACGAGAAGTGATCGAAGTAGTTCCCCTGGCCTATATGCGGGGAAGGACATTGGATAACTCCTTCATTATCCTGGATGAGGCACAGAATACAACCAGGGAACAGATGAAGATGTTTCTGACCCGGCTGGGATTCGGTTCAAAAGCGGTGGTAACCGGAGACATAACGCAGATCGATCTACCGAAAGGTAAGAAATCAGGTCTTATAGATGCTTATCATATTTTGGATGGAGTAACGGATATTGAATTCTGCTTCTTAAAGGATTCCGATGTAGTACGCCATCCTCTTGTGAGGCGGATTATCAATGCATATGACCAACGTGTGGAGCCCAATGAGGAAGAAGAGGAAGAGCGGGAATAGGAGCAGAAGTAACCGAAAGTAGAAAGGGTCACTATGGAAATTGTATTCAGCGAAGAAAGAGAACCGGGAGAATCCATTCTCGGAAAAATGTATGAGGCTGCCGATCTATGCCTGAAAAAGCAAGGTCTTGACTCGGACAGGGTAACGGTCTCCGTCACTTTTGTCAGCAGTGGAGAAATCAAAGAACTCAATGCGCTTTATCGGAATATAGATCAAATTACCGACGTGCTCTCTTTTCCCCAGTATGAGAACCCGGACCAAATCCCGGGACAAGGACAAGTACTGCTTGGAGATGTAGTGATTTGCACAGAGCAGGCCTTGCTTCAGGCAGATGATTTCGGACACTCTCCGGAAAGGGAGCTGGTCTATCTTTTTGTTCACAGTATGTTGCACCTCCTGGGCTACGATCATGGAGAAGCGCAAGAAAAAAAAGATATGAGGCAGTTTGAGGAAGAAGTCATGATACAACTAAGTTTGCAGCGAGAGGAGATAGAATAGTGACCAGCGATAAAGATCTCTACTTAATGGCTAAAAAAGTACTTAAGAACGCTTACGCACCCTTTTCTAAATTTACGGTAGGAGCTGCTTTGCTCAGTGAGACGGGGGAGGTTTTCACTGGGGTCAACGTGGAAAATTCTTCTTTGGGAGCGACGATCTGCGCAGAACGGACCGCTTTTGTGAAAGCGATTTCCGATGGCCGACAGTCCTTCAGTACCATTGCAGTAGTATCGGGTGAGGGTGCTGTGCTGCCCTGCGGCATATGCAGGCAGTTCATGTTTGAGTTCGGTGACAATCTGCGGGTCATAACCGGTGATGATGCGGACCATCTGAAGGTCTATCTTATAAAAGACTTGCTACCGGAAGGCTTCCGCCTGGAAAGGTAATTATGAAATCAGGATTTATTGGAATTATCGGTCGTCCAAATGTGGGGAAATCGACTTTATTGAATGCCATTCTCGGCGAAAAGGTTGCCATCACCACAGACAAACCTCAGACGACAAGGAACAGCATAAGAGGGATTTACACCCGGATTGATGAAGATGGCACAGGTTGCCAGTTGGTTTTTATCGATACTCCCGGCATTCATAAGCCCCGCACCAAGCTCGGTGGTTTTATGACAGAAATGGCAGTCAACACGCTCTCGGAGGTGGATGTCATTATTTTTATTGTGGACGATGTGAGTGGACCGGGGGATCAGTATATATTGGAACTGCTCAAGCAGACGGAAACGCCTGTCGTATTAGCGATCAACAAGATCGACAAGTTGCCGCCGGATCAGTTTCGCAGCATCTATGATGCTTATGATAAAATGGGAGTGTTTCATGAGATCTTTGGAATCTCGGCGTTGGAAGGCAAGAACGTGCAATCCCTTGTCCGTACTATTGAAGATATGGCAAAGGAAGGTCCTATGTTTTTCCCTGAGGACATGATAACCGATCATCCCGAGAGATTCTTAGTAAGCGAGATTATTCGAGAAAAGACGCTGCTTTACCTGGAAGATGAAATACCCCATGGAATCGCAGTGGAGATTGAAAGTTACGAAGAGAAAGATAGACTGACGAGGATCGGAGCCGTTATCTACTGCGAAAAGAAGTCCCATAAAGGGATTATCATCGGCAAAGAGGGGAAGAAATTAAAGGGCATCGGCAAAAGTGCCAGATTAGAGATTGAAGGATTGCTGGGCACAAAGGTCTATCTGGAAATATGGGTAAAGATCAGAGAAAACTGGAGAGACAGTTCGTTTTCAATATCTGAATTTGGATATAGGAAAGAATAAGGGGCTTCATGTACGCGGAAACAGAAGGCATTGTCCTAAAACAGATAAAAATAGCAGGCGGAAGGCGCATGCTCGTAGTCTTTACGAAGCGATACGGCAAAATCAGTGCAGGGACTTCCATCGGCGAAGGGGGGAAGAATCGCGCTGCTTTAGCACTACGCCCTTTTACCTATGGCAAATATCAGATTAACAAAAAAGGAAACTATTATCATATAAACGGATGTGAAACCATGTCCAGCCACTATTCCATCGGGGAGGATATCGACAAGTACCTCTGTGCCTCCTTCGGAATGGAGTTTACAGAAAAACTGCTGCCGGAAGAAGCGCCCGCCCCCAAGCTGTTCGTGCTGTTGAGCGAGTTTCTGGATATGATGGAAAAGCGCACTAAGAAATATGAGACCTTATTGGTGGCATACCAGATGAAAGCGTTACAGATGAGCGGAAGTGCACCCAGGCTGGACAACTGCGTACTGTGCGGCACGGAGGATAATCTGACGGGGTTCAGCGTCTCGGACGGCGGCATTGTTTGTGAGTCATGCAAAACCTTGCCGGACAGCAAGGAACGATTGATTTACGACACGAAGTTTGGTATAGTAAACGTGATAAAATTTCTGACACAAAGGCCCTTATCCCAGCTCGAAAATCTGGCTTTGGATGATGATACACTGGAATGGATCAAGAGGATCCTGAAAAGTTACATAGAGTATCACCTGGACATCAGTTGTCTTAAGAGCGAAGAATGTATGGGTCACCGGTAAACGAAGGCTGATACCATTTTAATAAAGATGTTAACGCTTAGTATATAAGAGGAAAGGGGTTTAGTTTTATGGAAATCACACTTGAGAAGATTGAATTGGTAAAGGATAGAACGGGAGTAAGTTACAAAGAGGCGAAAGAAGCTCTGGAAGCCACCGACGGCAGCGTTGTAGATGCCATCATTGAAATCGAAGAATCCATCGATCTCAAAGCAAAAAGTAAATTGGGCGAGCAGAGCGCCGTTATTGTGGAGAAGATTAAAAATGCAATTCGAAAAGGCAATGTTTCTAAGATTATCGTAAGAAAAGGCGATGAGGTTATGCTGAATTTGCCTGTCAGCGTCAGTATCATCGGTTCCGTTTTGGCACCTTGGGCAGCAGTTGCCGGTATCATCGCAGTTTTCGGTACCAAATGCACGATCGAACTGGTCAAGGACAACGGAGAAGTTGTTGATATCAGCGAGATCGCAACAGATACCTTTGAAGACGTAGTGGAAAAGGGCGCTGTCATCGCCGATGAAGTAAAAGAAAAGAGCACCGATGTATTTGAGAACGTCAAGTCAAAAGCCAATGAAGCAATCAACAAGGCCGTGAAAAAAGAAGGCTGCGCAGACGAGGATTTTGGCGAAGATATCCATACTGATGCAGACGAAGATGCGGATGATGCAGTTGAGGAAAACAAAGCTGAGTAGAGTGACCGTGAGAAACGATAAGAAATAGAATCTGAGAATGGAGCAATAAGATAATATGAGTAAAGAGTTTACATTGGACGTCATCGTAGCATTGGCAAAGTCCAGAGGCTTTGTATTTCCCGGATCTGAGATATACGGAGGACTGGCAAATACCTGGGACTACGGTCCTGTTGGAGTGGAACTGAAAAATAACGTGAAGCAGGCCTGGTGGAAGAAATTTATTCAGGAATCCAAGTATAATGTGGGCTTGGATTCGGCTATACTGATGAACCCCAAGACCTGGGTGGCATCGGGACACGTGGGCGGCTTTTCCGATCCTCTCATCGACTGCAAAAGCTGTAAATCCAGATTCCGTGCCGATAAACTAATCGAGGATTACATTCAATCTCAGGATGATATGTCAGTGACGGTTGACGGTTGGTCCAATGATAAGCTTCAGGAATTCATAGCAGAAAAGCAAATCCCTTGCCCTGAGTGTGGTAAGAACGATTACACTTCAATCCGTAAATTCAACCTTATGTTCAAGACCTTCCAAGGGGTTACCGAGGACTCCCAGGCAGAATTGTTTCTACGGCCTGAAACCGCGCAAGGCATTTTTGTTAACTTTAGAAATGTAGCAAGGACGTCGCGTAAGAAAATTCCTTTTGGAATCGGTCAAGTGGGAAAATCCTTCCGCAACGAGATTACCCCCGGTAACTTCACATTCCGCACAAGAGAGTTTGAGCAGATGGAGCTGGAGTTTTTCTGTAAGCCCGGGACAGATCTAGAGTGGTTTGTATACTGGAAGGACTTCTGCGCAGATTGGCTAAAATCACTTGGTATGAACATGGAAAACATCAAGCTCAGAGACCATGAGAAAGAGGAACTTTCCCATTACAGCAATGCCACAACAGACTTCGAGTACAAATTCCCCTTTGGTTGGGGAGAACTCTGGGGCATTGCCGATCGTACTGACTACGATTTGAAACAGCACCATGAGCACTCGGGACAGGATATGACCTATCTGGATCCGGAAACCAATGAAAAATATATACCCTACTGCATAGAACCTTCTCTAGGCGCCGACCGCATGACCCTTGCTTTCCTCTGTGATGCCTATGATGAAGAGACGGTTGTGGATGGTAAGGGAAAAGAGGACAAGCGTGTGGTGCTTCGTTTCCACCCAGCCCTGGCTCCATTCAAAGCAGCTGTGCTGCCACTTACCAAGAAACAGAGTGAGGCAGCCTCGGTACTCTACGAGGAGCTCTCCAAATATTTCATGGTGGATTATGATCTGCCGGGAAGCATTGGCAAGCGTTATAGAAGGCAGGATGAGATAGGGACACCTTTCTGCATCACAGTAGATTTCGATACAGAGGCGGATCAAACCGTAACCATCCGAGATAGGGACACAATGGAACAGATCAGACTGCCCATATCCGACATCAGGGGTTACATTGAAAATAAGTTATTATTTTAAAAGGAGAAATAAAGTATGAGCAAAAAGTATGTTTATCTGTTCCAAGAAGGCAACGGCTCCATGCGGGAGCTGTTAGGAGGCAAAGGTGCAAACCTAGCCGAAATGACCAACTTGGGAATGCCCGTGCCCCAAGGCTTTACTGTTACTACGGAAGCCTGTACACAGTATTATGAAGACGGAGAAGTCATCAATGATAGTATCCGGGCTGAGATAATGAGCAACATCGGCAAGCTTGAAGAAATCAGTGGAAAGAAATTTGGTGACATCGATAACCCCCTTCTCGTTTCGGTTCGTTCGGGATCAAGAGCATCCATGCCCGGTATGATGGATACCATTCTGAACCTTGGTCTCAACGATGAAGTCACCGAGAGCTTTGCCAAAAAGACCAACAATCCCCGGTTTGCTTACGACTCTTATAGAAGGTTTATACAAATGTATTCCGATGTAGTTATGGAAGTTGGTAAATCGTATTTTGAAAAACTTATCGATGAGATGAAGGAAAAAAAGGGTGTCACTCAGGACACCGATCTGGATGCCGATGATCTGAAAGCCTTGTCTATACTTTTCAAACAGCAATACAAAGATAAAGTGGGAGAGGAATTTCCCAGCGATCCGATTGAGCAGCTTTTTGGAGCAGTAAAAGCGGTTTTTCGTTCCTGGAACAATCCAAGAGCCATCTATTACAGAAGGATGAACGATATTCCTTCCTCCTGGGGTACCGCTGTCAACATTCAAGCCATGGTCTTTGGAAACATGGGAGACACATCCGGTACCGGAGTTGCTTTCTCAAGAAACCCGGCCACGGGAGAAGCGAAGCTGTATGGTGAATTCCTCATGAATGCACAGGGGGAAGATGTGGTAGCCGGTATCCGGACTCCACAGACTATCGATCATCTCAAGGAGATCAATCCCGAAGCGTATGATGAGTTTTATAAAATCGTATACACCTTGGAAAAACATTACAAGGATATGCAGGACATGGAGTTTACCATCGAAGAAGGCAAGCTGTACATGTTGCAGACAAGAAACGGCAAGAGAACAGCAGCCGCTGCTCTGAAGATCGCCTGCGACCTGGTAGATGAGGGATTGATTACATCTACACAGGCTGTTGCTATGATCGATCCAAAGCAGTTGGATGCCCTGTTGCATCCTCAGTTCGATGAAGCAGCATTGAAGGCTGCAAAACCCATCGGATCAGGCTTGCCCGCTTCACCGGGAGCTGCCTGCGGTCAGGTAGTCTTTACCGCTGACGACGCCGCCGAATGGGGTAAAAACGGTTCCAAGGTGATTTTGGTGAGGCTTGAGACTTCTCCGGAAGACATTGAAGGAATGCACCATTCACAAGGTATCCTCACAGTCCGTGGCGGTATGACATCCCATGCGGCTGTCGTAGCTAGAGGAATGGGCACCTGCTGTGTTTCCGGATGCAGTGAAATTAGCATCGATGAATCTTCTAAATCATTTACATTGGGCGGTAGCGAATTCAAACAAGGCGATTTCATATCCCTGGACGGATCTACCGGCAACATATACGGAGCGGCCATCGCCACAGTGGAAGCCACCATTTCCGGCGACTTTGACAGACTGATGACATGGGCGGATGAAATCAGGACCATGAAGGTTAGGACAAACGCAGACACACCTTTCGATGCTGCTCAAGCTAGGAAGTTCGGAGCGGAAGGTATCGGGCTCTGCCGTACAGAGCACATGTTCTTCGATTCCACCAGGATTGCAGCAATGCGTGAGATGATCGTTTCTAAGACAGAAGAGCAGAGGCGAGCGGCACTGGCTAAGCTACTTCCCATGCAGAGGAGTGATTTTGAGGGCATTTATGAGGCTATGGAAGGACTACCGGTTACCATTCGCTTCTTGGATCCGCCGCTTCACGAGTTCCTGCCCACAGAGGAAGATGACATCGTAGCTCTCGCAGGAGAAATGAAGATGGAAGTTGCAGCGCTGAAAGCTGTTATCACTTCACTTCACGAATTCAACCCCATGATGGGTCACAGGGGCTGCCGTCTCACGGTTTCCTATCCGGAGATTGCCGAGATGCAGACCACTGCAGTCATTGAAGCGGCTATAAATGTACAGAAAAAACATCCTGAGTGGAAGATGGTGCCCGAGATCATGATTCCCTTGGTAGGAGAAGTCAAGGAACTGGCTTATGTAAGGAACATTGTAGTGGAAACTGCAGATGCTCTCATCGAAAAGTCAGGTATTGATTTGAAATACATGGTAGGAACTATGCTGGAGATTCCAAGAGCAGCTTTAACTGCCGATGAAATTGCCACAGAAGCAGAGTTTTTCTCCTTCGGTACCAATGACCTGACCCAGATGACCTTTGGATTTAGCAGAGATGACGCCGGTGGTTTCCTGGAGTCTTATTATGAGAAGAAGATCTATGAAAGCGACCCATTTGCAAGACTCGACCAGAACGGTGTAGGCAAACTTGTGCAGATGTCAGTGGAATTAAGCCGGAAAACCAGACCGGACATCAAACTGGGTATCTGCGGAGAGCATGGTGGCGATCCCGCATCGGTAGAGTTCTTCCACAACGTAGGACTGCACTATGTATCCTGCTCACCGTTCCGTGTGCCTATCGCAAGGCTGTCGGCGGCTCAGGCAGTGATCAAGAGCAAGAAATAGTATAGTGTTTAAGCGAAAATAGTAGTTTTGTGCGGCAGGGGGCTTCTCCTGTCGCACTTGTTTATGCGGTGCCCAAGACCATTTCCCTCCGGCCGAGTGTGCAAAATTTCAGTTAATATGTGAGTTCATTTCAATTATCCACATACTAATTGAAATTCTGCACATATTCCGATGATAATTTACATTATATAACATTTATCCACATACTAATTGAAATTCTGCACATCTTTCTCCCAAATTAAGGTTTGTTATGTAGCCTTAATCTTTATTTTTCATATAATGCTTAATGGAAGGAGATTTTCATGGATAATCAAAATAATAAATGCGAAAAGGAAAACCTTATTCGTCAATTAGTAAAAGTGCAGGCCCAGGTTAGCATTATACCGGATGTAAGGCATGGAACCCCAAAAATATCTTGTCTGGATTCCTGTATAAAACCAAGTTCTTCCTGTGGTTACAAGGATTACTATGATTGCGGATGCTGTGATCGAAAATGTTGGAATTATGATCGCTGTTGGCATAACCAATTTCATTGCGATTATGAAAGTGGTTACGACGAATACTGCTGTGAGAACTCTGATTATGACTCTGTCTCCGTATCGAATCAAAAATATAATTATACGCTCACTCAGCTTATTTGTGTAGAAATTCCCATTTCCATAGATGCAGATGTAGATATTAAAGAAGGCATCACCTGCTGCGGAAAGCCCGAAGTCCAATCAGTGGATGACATAAGCAAGAAAAGGAAACAGCATTACATTCAAATGATATAGGACTCAAAATGCATGGTCTGTGCTCGATATCATGGGGCTTAAATGGCAATCAACTTGTTCAGAAGCCCCTTTATTATAAAATTTTAGTTGCCAATCTAAATGTCCTGAATTTGGAACATCAAATGTTGAAATTTGCACCTTTGCAATTGAGGCATTAGCTGCAGCAAATAACTTCCTTGCAACTTCACCTGCAGGAGGAACCACAGGAGCACCCGCATTCCAGGTGGATCTGGCATGTTTAGTAATACCCGGCATGCCCGGTACACTACGACTAAGCCAATGCCATTTCCCGGCAGGGTGTGCAGAATTTCAATTAATCTGTGAATTTATTTTCATTATCCACATACTAATTGAAATTCTGCACAGATTTAGCCGATAAGTAGCAAAATATTACGATTACCCACATATTAATTGAAATTCTGCACAGCCGCGCCTGATGACTGTAAACAAACACCTAAGGGAAATGTGGTGGAGATGCCGTAGGACACCGATTGTGCCGCCATAACAAACAAAATGTTAAATATAACCAAATGAGTTGAAATGTAACACCGAATTTGGTATAATTTTAATATGAAATCATATTTAAGCCACTATACAGCGGTTACCTATTGGAATATTCCATATATTGAAGTTGTGCTTGGCGCTGAGATCCGCAATAGAGGCACAACAGATTTTACAGTTACGAAACGAAGCTCCCAGTTCGTTAAAAAGAATCGAGCTACATATTTATGTGAACTTACTCTGCCTCCCGGTGCTGTAGTATCAAAAAACGGCATTATGATCGCGGCACCGGAATTGGTTTTCCTTCAGCTTGCGAGCAGATTGGATATACATAGGCTAATATTGCTCGGATTGCAGCTTTGTTCGCATCCGCCGGGGGAATCCTCTAAGGCAATTACGACCAAGCGTAAACTTATAGCATTTCTCGCTAAAACACCAGGCCACCGTGGGTACCGTAAAGCTTTACGAGCTGTAAAATACATTGAAGATGGCTCCGCTTCGGTCATGGAATCGGTTGCCTTTATGATTCTTTCACTTCCAAATGTCTTGGGAGGTTATGGACTAAGTGGTGCTGTTTTCAATCATGAGATTAAACTCAAAGATGAAGCGGCTAAACGCCTTGGACAGAAGCGTTGCTTTGCAGACTTATATTATAAAAAGGTTAAGGTAGCCGTTGAGTATGAGAGCTTTGCTCATCACAGCAGTCCTTCAGAGCAGGGAAAGGATGCAGTGAGATCGGCAATCCTCAAAAGGCAGAGTATTGAAGTACTGCATTTGAGCACAATTCAACTGTACGACAAGGAGGCTTGTAAGGATTTTTCCTATAATCTCGCAACCCGACTAGGTAAACGAATCCAAATCCGTACAAAGGAGTTCGAACCTATGAATACGTTACTACGTGAACTGCTGCCCACTGGGAAAATCAATACCGATAGCCAGAGTGAGCAGAATTTCAATTAATATGTGAGTTTATTCTTATTATCCACATACTAATTGAAATTCTGCACAGATTTAGCCGATAAATAGCAAAGTATTACGATTATCCACATATTAATTGAAATTCTGCACAGCCGGGGGCGTGAACAAAAACTATTGGTACGGATCGAAATCTGAATCAATAAAAGGGGAGGCCTTCCATGAACTGCTGTTTCACTCGTGTAAAAATCCCATTATAGAAACTTAGAGTATAATTTTAGTTGGCAAAGAAAGAGCTTAGTTGAAAACACTTGGCTTAGAAGTCAGTATGTGTTATTCTACTGAGTAGAATGAATAAGGTAAAGTTTTATAGGGTTCCGCAGTTTTGCTTGCACAGCTGGTCTGGTCCGAGATAAAACGCACAGTTTAGCTGTGTTCACGGAAGGATAAAAGCCTGGGAGATAGTACAAATGTCTCCCGGGCCGTTTTAATGTAAGGAGTAAAAAAAATGAAATGGATCCTGTTAATCATAGCGGGGCTTTTAGAAGTCTTTTGGGCTGTAGGTCTAAAGTATTCTGAGGGGTTTACAAAGCTCTTTCCGAGTATATTTACGGTAATTGGGATGATAGCAAGTTTCTATTTCTTGTCTTTGGCATTAAAAGATCTCCCCTTGGGAACGGCATATGCCATCTGGACAGGAATAGGAGCCGTTGGTACTGTGATACTGGGGATCATTCTATTCAAAGAGCCGGCTGATTATATGAGATTGATTTGCATAGGGTTGATATTGATAGGTATTATCGGGCTCAAAATTGCAACCGTTGAATAATTTCATCAGACTGTAGTATCGACGATTATGATATCCTCTCCGATTTTTTTCACACAATCCCATGGTAATTGAGTGTAATCTCGTACGCCGCCGAAACTGATCCGCCCTTTATGTTCGGGTGCCAAAATGACACGAATTTTTCCCGTTCTCTCTTCAAACATGAGCTCCGCATTGTAAAGATCACCATAGCGGCTTCCATCGGCGATGTTGATAATTTCTTTTTCTCCTAAATCTGATAATCGCATAATTTCCTCCTAAAGGTCAAATGATAGTAAATGATACTAAAGTATATTAGTACAAACTATATTTCATGCAGACTGCAGAAAGGAAAAGTTATGAAGGAGAAAGAGCCGGTTAAGAAAGAAGAAAAAACAAAGCCGGAGGAGGAATCCTCAGAGGTCAAGAAAACGATAGATGATTTTGGTGTAATTAACAACGCTTTTGATTTTCGCAGCAATATTCAATATTTGACTGTGATCGGCAGCATAGAAGGACACTCCGTACTGCCACCCCAGGACAAAACAACTAAATACGAAAACATTATCCCGCAACTTGTTGCAGTAGAAGAGAACAAGCATATTAAAGGTTTGCTTACTATACTGAACACCGTTGGAGGAGATGTGGAAGCAGGCCTTGCAATTGCTGAACTTACGGCCACATTAACCAAACCCACTGTCTCTCTGGTGTTAGGTGGCGGTCACAGCATCGGCATTCCCCTTGCTACGGCCAGCAAATACTCCTTTATTGCGGAAAGCGCAACGATGACTATGCATCCTATACGCATGACGGGATTGATCATCGGGGCACAACAGACCTATGAATACTTTAAGAGAATGCAGGACAGAGTGGTAGATTTTATCGTACGAACCTCACATGCAGATCACGATACGGTGAACCGGTATATGAATGCAACAGGAAATATGGCTAATGATGTCGGCACGATTCTCTATGGAAAGGAAGCTGTGGAGATTGGTCTAATCAATCAGGTAGGAGGCTTAAAAGACGCATTGGATAAACTTAAAGCTATGATTGCTGAAGAAGAAGAGTAAGTTGTATCTCCGGATGTCGAAAAATGTCGACGATTATCAGTTGTAAATAAATGGAACACATGTTATCATAAATGTAAATAAATAGTAATCATAATAATAAATAACATGTGGTGACATTATGGGCCGGATAAACTTACTGATATTTCATAAGGATAAAGAATACGCCTCTGCCATTAGCTTAGCGCTGGCGGCTAAGGATTCTATCTATTCAATTACGCTAACGGAGGAAGAATTGACCTTCCATGGCGCCGTGACTGAAGCGGCACATAAGAATTACGATCTGATTCTTCTTGATCAGCAATGGAAGGAAGAAGCAGACCGTTTAGAAGCGGAAAACCGGGAAAGGATGATTGGGCTCTGTGAGACACCTTCCCGGTGGCATATAGAAGGGTACATATATAAATATGGAGGTCTGGAGAGAATCAACTCTGAGATTCAGCTCGCCTATGCTAGGGTTACGGGAAAAAGCCGAACCTTTCTGAGTGACCACAAGACGAGAGTCATCGGCGTTACCTCAAGTGCAGGAGGAGTTGGCACTAGCAGCATTGCCATTGCTGTTGGTCGCGAGTTGACTTCTTTGGACAAAAGAGACGCTTTGTACCTTTCTTATGAAAGAACGGAATCCACCCCCGTCTACATACCTGTGGATGAAGGACGTGCATCCATCAGCGAATACCTCTATTATCTTTTTGCCACCGAAAAAGAAGCGTCGTCTTCCTTTATCGATGGATTCCTTATATCAGATACTTATGGGCTTAGCGCATTCAGACCATCGAAAGCAATCAATGAATTAGCAGAACTTTCCCGGGAGCAGCAAATGCAGTTTATGGACTCTATATGCACTTCCGGACGATTTCGTTACGTCATTATTGATTTTTGTGGACTGGTATCTGATGGAACCTGGCAATTGATGCTTCTTTGCTCCAAAATCCTACTCATTGATGATGGTCAGCCGCTATCCCTTATGAAAAATCATAAATTCATATCTAATATACCTTTAGAAGTCTTTGAGGAAATACAGGATCGGATTTATCAGGTGACAAACAAGTGGATGCCCAAGGACGAGGAAACAATGGATCCCAACAGATTCTATCTGGAAAATGACCAGGAAAGCTTTCAAGTAGCAGAATCAAATATCAACATTGGTCTTCATCGCTGCTTTGGATTGGGGGTGAAGAAAATTGCAGATGAACTTGCGACCGAATTATGATACCGTAAGCAGCCTAAAAGAAATTACGGAAGCTGTCCGGGCTGTGATAAACAGCCGGGAAGAAAAACTTACGGATTCACAGGTCCTGGAGCTTATCGAAGAGTTTGTATTGTATGACAGCAGGTCGGAGCAATGTTCATTTCCTAAAAAGTCAGAAATGGTGCAGGGCGTATTTAATGCTACCCGCAAGGAATTGGGACTACTTCAGAGCTTCGCTGACGATCAGGAAGTGAGCGAAATCATGGTGAATGGCCCCGATGCCATATTCATAGAGCGGGGTGGTAGGATCCAGCGCTTAAATCAGCACTTTGAAACAGTTGAGGAACTGGAAGACATCATTCACCGATTAGCAGGAAAGGTACATAGGGAGATCAACGATTTAAACCCCATCCTCGATGCCAGGATGGAGGACGGGTCGAGAATCCATGTGGTCAGTCGAAATGTAGCTCTCAATGGCCCCATATTATCCATCCGCCGATTCCCGAAACAGAGCATAACTATGAAGGATTTATTGGAATGGAGCACCCTCAGCCCTGAAGCGGCTGTATTTTTGGAAAAGCTCGTAGTTTCCGGCGCTAATATATTTCTTTCCGGCGGAACCAGCTCAGGCAAGACTACCTTATTAAATGTCCTGACCGGATATATTCCTCATGAAGAAAGAATTGTCGTGATTGAAGACTCAGCAGAACTACAAATACAGGGTGTTGAAAACATCGTACGGATGGAATGCCGAAATGCCAATGTACAGGGGAAAGGCGAGGTAACGGTTCGCCAGTTGATCCGCGCCAGCTTGCGGATGCGTCCGGACCGCATCATTGTTGGGGAGGTGAGGGGGGCAGAAGTCATGGACATGCTCCAGGCTATGAACACAGGGCACGACGGGTCTTTGTGCACAGGCCATGGGAACTCCCCCCTGGGCATGCTATCCCGGTTAGAGGCCATGTATCTTACAGCAGCAAACTTTCCCGCGGATGCAGTGAGAGGGCAAATCGCCGAGGCAATCGATATTATCATACATATGGGACGGATGCCCGACAAGAGCCGAAAGGTACTGGAGATTGTAGAAGTGTGCGGTTTTCAACAAGGGAGCTATGTTATAAATCCGCTCTTTCGCTATCAGAGTGATGAGGGTCTTATCCCCACAAACAATAGAATGAAGGACACAATAAAAGCGCAGTTGAAAGGAATTGCACTATGATACCGGATTACAGAGTTTATTTCCTAAGCAGAAAGCAACGTTTGATATTTTATTCGGTGGCAGTAGCAGTTTTAAGCGGTTCCGCTTATTTATTCTACAATCATCTGATAATTTCTCTGCTGTTCTGCTGCCTGGTGTATCCCGCCTCTACGTATTATTCCAAGTACTTGGCTGAGAAACGCCGTTGCGAGTTGACCTATCAGTTTCGAGATTTGTTGTATGCAATTTCTTCCTCCATTTCAACAGGGAGATCAATGAAAGAATCTCTTAAGGAAGGCGGGTATTCAATGGAGCTGATCTATGGGAAAGATGCCTGTATCTGTGGGGAACTGAAGTATATGATCGTCCGGATGGAGGAGAGTAAAGAGACAGAAGAGTTAGTTTTGCAGGATTTTGCTCATCGGAGTGCAATTCCCGATATCATTAGCTTTTCCGATGTCTACGCCATAAGCAAAAGAACGGGCGGAAATATGGAAAAGGCCATACGCAAGGCTGTAGCAATTTTGATAGATCGGATTGAACTAGAAAGAGAAATACGGACGCTCACAGCACAGAAAAGGATGGAGTTCATCATCCTGACCGCAATGCCTCCGGCAATGCTCTTATTGCTCCGAGCCACTTCGGAGCAGTACCTAGCAATCATGTATCAAACCATTGCGGGAAGAATTCTAATGACAATCGCCTTTCTTGCAATAGGAGCGGCACTTGCTATAGGGATTCGCATGACCCACATAAGGTTGTAGTATGGGATACTGGGAGAGAAAATGATTATCAATAAACTGCTGCCTGATCCGGAAACGATCACGGAGAAATACGGAAGGCTCTGTAAGCAGGAGGATGCCGCGGGAACAATTCAAAAAATACGGAATAATATCAGACAAACTTACTTACTGTTATTGTTTCTATTTCTCCTGTCCTTAGGAACAGGAATTTACCGAAAGCTCACTAACAACGGAGAAAACATGGATCTCATAGCCACCGCTTTCTTATTCGCTACCCTATTCTTTATTATTTATAAAAAAAGATACAGCGCTATCGATAAGCAAATCCGAAAGACGAAAGAAGCTATCATTGATGATTTTCCCGAGTTCATAGACAAGCTAATCCTTCTTCTGAATGCAGGAATGGTCACGGAAGCTGCTTTGAAAAAGATTACCTTCGACTATGAGAAGTTCCGGGAGATCACAGGAAAAAGACCACTCTATGAAGGGTTATCAGATGTAAACAACAGGATGCAGAAGACCAACTCCACCTTCCAGCGCGAACTGTCTGCATTTGCTGTAAGGAGTGGCGTTCGGGAGCTATTGCGCTTTTCCGCTATTGTTGATGATAATCTAAACAAGGGCAGTGGGCTGGTGGAAAAGTTGGAAGGGGAAGGAGAGCTGCTATGGATGGCGAGAAAAAAGCGAGCAGAGGAAAAAGCAAGAGTGGCAGAGACCAAACTATCTTTCCCTCTGATGTTGTTGCTGTTATCCGTTATGTTAATTACAACAGCACCCATGCTGTTGACCATTTAGATATTTCAAGAAAGGAGCAGATCATATGAACCTTAAGAGCAAGCGAGGCATGGAAATGGTACAAGTTGCCATACTGATCGCAATCGCCGTAACGCTAGGGCTCATTTTCCGCGAACGCATCATGGACTTCATCGATGGTACGTTTGACAGTCTGGAGAGCAGCGGTTTTTAATGAAAAGATCCAAAAAAGGCTCTGTTTTCGTGGAGGCAGCCCTTGTTTTTCCATTGATCATAGTAACGGCAGCACTGCTTATCAACTATGCAGTAGGACACTATGAAGAGGTAAGAGAGCAGACGATGAGTCACGAAATGCAGCGGGAAGCATCCATGGATGGCGAAACCATCCGCAAAGGCGAATGTGAATTCGTGCGCAATATAGATTTCCTATTGGAGGAGATATGAATGTTTGTGGGAAAGGTAACAAAAAAGGAACAACAACCGTATTTCTCTGCATGATTCTGTCCACCCTGTTGCTTTTAGTGAGCATGTTGGGAGAGGCAACAGCGGGGATGGCTTCCAGATCCTATGCCAACTCGGTCCTTGATTTAGCAGGACGCTCTATACTATCAGAATATGACCGGTCGTTGAAATCCCGATACGGCATTTTCGGGTTTCTGATGGAGAAAGATGGTATAGAAGCCGGAATGGAGCATTATGTGAACGAGAGTTTTAAAACCGGTTTTGGCAAGACGAGGCTCCTTCCATTATCCTTAGTAGATATTCAGGTGGATCTCTCTGAGCAAGTTATGACGAACCCGGAATTGCTAAAACAGCAGATATTGGATCACATGAGCTATCGCGTATTCTTTGATGTACTCCATGTATTAGATGCATTGGAATTACTAAATGATGAAGAAGGCCAGCAGACAGGAGAGGGCGAGGCGGAGAATACCGGGAGCAAGAAGATGCGAACCCTGAGGAATGACAAGGTGATTCGGGAGCTTCCTTCAAGATTGCTACAGGGAATGGATGGTGGATTCAAGAGCATTTTAGAGATGCCTCTGCCGGGTGAAATGCATCAGATAGCATATAAAGAACTCTGTTTGAACCTGTACATTTTGAAATATTTCCGCCATGACCTGGATTCATCCCAATGGAACAATACCTTTTACTCTAACGAAGTCGAATATATCCTATGTGGCCGTTTGAGCGATGAAGCCAACCACAATATCGTTTACCTGTCTCTTCTGGCATACCGAACAATGATAAATGCCGCACATATCTATGCAGATGGGGATAAATGGGAAGCGGTAACTTTAGCGGCAACCTTGGCAGGCGGCGGTGTAGCTTCACCTGCTACACTAACGGCAATTACAGGTATCTGGGCCGGTGCAGAGGCAGCAAGCGATATGAATCGGTTACTCAAAGGATGGAAGGTACCACTGATAAAAACGGCGGAGGATTGGGTGCTGGATCTGACAAAAGCATTGGAGGGCAATGTGGACCCCAGATTGGAATCGTCCGAAGAGGAAGAGGGTTTAAGCTATGAAGACTATCTTTTTCTAATGCTCTGTTTTAAGAACGATGAGAGCAAGCTGATTCGGATCATGGACCTGATTCAGATCAACTTGAAAGGTCAAACCAATGAGGACTTTGCTATGAGTAGGTGCTTCTCAGGTTTTCGCTATCATTCAACAGTGGTACGAGAGACAGGATTTCCGGGCGTGCTTTCGGGTCGCAGCGGAGAATTCTCCGGAACACATGCTTATTGAGGCGGGGCTATGAACAAGAGAGGCTCTTTATTCGTTGAAGCGGCAATCTTATTTCCCATGTTTCTGTTGGCTATCTTATCAATCTGTGTTTTAATCCGCATTATCGGAACAGAAGAAAACACAGCTGAATCTTTCGTGGAAGAGGGGCAAAAGATAGCAAAAGAAGCTTATGTAACGCAGTTGGATGTCATACCGGAGAGCTATAGCGTTGAATTGTTTGAAGGTATCGTTCATGGAACGCTACTGGAGCTTCGCATGCTGGAGAGGTTAAAAAATGAAGACAGGCTAGTGAGAAATCCCCGCATAGACCGGTTTGAATATTTGTATACGGAAGGAGATCAATCGGGCTTGATCCACTGCAGCATTGCTTACGACATACTGCTTCCCATGCCCTTGAATTTTCATAGACGGCCGGAGTTTGAGCAGCGCTTGTTGTTTCGAGGATTCATCGGAGCTGAAAACCATGGGGAAGGAATGGGTTTTGACTCCATGGAGGAGCCCGATGACGCTTCAATTGTATATGTTTTTCCCCGGGCGGGAGAGCGGTTTCATCAGCTTCAATGCAGGATCATAGAAGTTTATCCGCGGGAAAAGATATTATCCCCATCTCTAGGCAAAAAATATTCTCCTTGCAAACTCTGCAATGCAGATTTGCTGCCTTGGGGAAGCAGAGTATATTGCTTTGATACATCAGGGAAGGCCTATCACAAAGGAAGCTGCACTACAGTGGAGCGATATGTTGTCGGAATTGACAGAGAGGAGGCAATAGAAAATGGATACAGCCCTTGTGCCTATTGCGGCGGTTGATATGGAGGGAGAAAGGAATAGAAGTTCCATTTTGATAAGCGGAATAGAGGCGGAAGTAATCGAATCCGGTGGTAGGCGTTTTTTCAGCTTACTGTTGGAAGAGAGCCAAATCCCGAAATACCGAAGAAAAATATTAGAGAACAGGGATTGTCGGCAATTGCTTCCAATGCAATTCATCTGTGAGCAGAGCAAGCTGCGTGCCTGCTATGATTATGGAGGCTTCTTGCAGCTAAAGGCAATGTATCGTGAGTGGCGAAAGGATGGAATCAATCTGGCTTCGGAGAACCTTGCGACGATTGTTTCTGTCACAACTACGATAATGTCTGCAGAAAACTATCTGTTTTCCTGTGAAGATCTTTCGCTGCATGCGGACACAATTTTCATTTCTCCAGCCAGCGGTGAAGTCAGGTTGGCATACATACCGGAACCTAATAGACCTAAGTGTATTTCGGTTAAAATAGCTTCCTTGATCTTGGAGACAGTACGGCTGACCTGTGATGAGCAATGGACTGTCTATGGAGAGGAAGCGTATGCAAGAATTATGTCCTGTAACGAGTCTATGAGTGGAATTGAAAAAATACTACTTGACAAGGGGAGGGAGATGTGCGGCAAGGGATGGCCGGAAAAGTTAGAAATGAGGCGGATCGCCGGAAATAATAAGCCGGGCGGATGCCCGGCTTGATTACGATGTAGTTTGAGATATTTATTAGAAGTCGCGGTCTCCTCTAAAGGGCCTTCTTTCCTGCTT
>Ga0265293_10001830_pt1 | contig 44937 bp, 36 predicted proteins | sample Munlanlewell138R_FD_192505 | JGI IMG/M metagenome (GOLD analysis project Ga0265293, IMG submission 192505) | Leachate microbial communities from a municipal landfill in Southern Ontario, Canada - Leachate well 138R | ecosystem: Engineered > Solid waste > Landfill > Unclassified | place: Canada... | reverse complement strand
TGATATTTAGTGACGACGATGAAGAATTTTATTGGCCTTTACCAACAGAACCTTATTATCCTCCAGATCCAATAATACCTCAGAATTTTGTTTTCGTAGACGGTCCCGACTACGAGGTCTTCAACATTGAGAGTATCGATAATGATCAAGATGTTATTGAAGTTGGTGTCTTTGCCGGCAATACCTGTGTCGGAGCGAGTGTGTTTACGGGAGAGTACCCCTTGCAAATCCTTGCTTATACCAACGCTTCCCACTCAGAAGAGGTAATCAGTTTTGCAATACACCGTAGTGCTCGTGGAGAGGATAGCAACATTCGTACAGTTGAACTGCTGGATGCCGAGACAGGAGAATACTATGAAGAGATCTTGCAACCACAGGCTAAACGAATTGCTACTCTACGCTTGGGTGCGGATGATGAAATAGAAGAGGTTATTAAACCACAATTTACACTCTCTCAGAACTACCCTAACCCGATAGTGATGAGCCAAGTATCAAGGTCTTCAGAATTAACGAAGATTGACTTCTCGCTACCAGAAGCTGCAGAGGTATCTCTGAACATATACAATATCAAAGGGCAATTAGTTAAGACCTTAGCCTCAGGTGAGCTTTCAGCAGGAAGACACACAGTCAGCTGGGATGGTAATAACGTAAATAATCAGTCAGTAGGTTCCGGAGTCTATTTCTATAGATTAGACAACGGTAAGAAAACAATCAACCGTAAGATGTTGATAATCAAGTAGTCGTATAATTAAGAGAGGGGGTGTAATTTAACACCCCCTCTTTACCACATAAGTGATAGTTTAATATAGTTTGGAAGCCGTGGATAATATTGACTATTTGGTGATTGCGGGGCGAGCAAGCCCGCCCCCTACGGTTCGGTGGAATGTTGATGATTTATCGGGTCGAGCAAGCCGCGACCCCTACGAAATCGTTCGGGTTGAAACAATATTATTCGGTCTTGTAGGGCGCAGGATTCATCCTGCCCGAGATCAACAACTCAACCTCGAATTGTAGGGGACGGGCTTGCTCGTCCCGCCAAAGCGAGTTTCGAGCCGGTTCAAACAGCTATATGACACTATCACGCAGACATAACAATGAGAAACAATAAACAATAGGAGATAAGGAATGAAGAGGATGTTTGCTTTAGTACTGGTGATGATTACGGTTGGTCTTCTATCGGCAGCAGTCTGGGAGATTAAGCAGGATGGGACGGGTGACTTTAAGACAATAAATGAAGGATTTCATATGGCTCGTAGTGGTGATACGATCCTTGTCTATCCTGGAGTATACTATGAGCGCATAAACTTTCAGGGGGAAAACATAAATTTAACGAGCCTTTATCGTGAAGATATAGATAATAGAGAGATGATAGCTGAGACAGTTATTGATGGAGCCCGTCAAGGGACCGTGGTAACATTAAAAAACAACGAGACGAGAGAGGCGATAATAAATGGATTCACCATCAGGAATGGGAGTGGTGACAATCATTGGGCTTCTTCAATGGTCGATGGCGGTGGAATTTATTTGAAAAACGCCTCACCAGTTATCAGTAACTGCATAATAGAGCATAATCGCGCTTCTCATGGTGGTGGTATATTTGTCTACACTGACTCTCATCCGCTGTTGAGAGGGAATATTGTTAGATATAATGAAGCAACATACAAAGGTGGTGGTGTCTGCCACGCTGGCCCTGCAGCATACCCATCGTCAATAGAGTTTTGCCAAGAGCGGCTTAATAGTATATATCTGAATAACGGCACAGATTGCTCAGATCTCTATTTGAGTGGCCGAAAACAAGGTAATGTTTACTTGGACACTTTCACAGTTTTAAATCCCGATCTTTACTTTCTCGGAATCCAAAAGGATTATCATCCCAATATTGAGGTGTCTATTAAAAAAGGGAAGATAGAATTAGTAGAGGCTGATCTGTACGTTAGCTCAACAGGTGACGACACGAATAGTGGGCTTACACCTGAAGAGCCGCTTAAAACCATTGCCTATGCGATGACTCTGATTAAACCGAACGAAAATATAAGACGAAAGGTTTATGTCGCTAACGGTTATTATTCCAAGTCGATGAACGATCAAGTGTTTCCAATACATCTAAAGAGTTACGTTGATTTGATGGGTGAATCCAAAGAGGGGGTCATTTTAGACGCTGAATTTTCAGGGCATCATATAGGAGCTTGGTATGATCCTAATATCTTTGATGGTGATTATATCAGAGAGTTTTCGGCTAAAAACTTTATTCTATTAAATGGGGGTGACCCGAGAAGTGATGGCTGTTTTAGTGCGATAAATACACGTTGTGCAACTGAGTTTGAGTTCGATAACATCCATATAGAGAACTGTGTAGTCTACTATACTTTTGGCGCAAGAATATCACAAGGCAATTACAGGATAAGGAATATTACGATGTGTGATAATAAAGCTACTGCAGCCATGGACTTAGAAAACGTATACGACTTTGACGTATATATGGAGAATGTTCGTATCCGTAAGACGATGAAAACTCCGTATTCAGACTTTTCAGGGGGAGCTGCACTAATCGTTGAAGGAAACTCATCAGTATGGCCGGGGGATGGTAGAGCTACTATTGTTAACTTGGAAGTATCAGGTTGTGAGCGGTATACCGATCCCTTTTTTGCTGGGTCTCCGCACGGAGCAGTACATTTTCTCTATGACGGCTACTTTAGATTAATTAACGCCACAATTGCTGATAATATATCTGACACCGAGTTTGGTGGAGGGCTTGTTATTTATTGTGGAAACAAAAAAACTGAGATCTATAACTCGATATTATACGGCAATACCCCTAAGAATCTTGCTATTGAAAATATAGAGCCTTATGACTCACATGAAACCTATGTGTATAATTCACTCGTAGGTGGAGGTCCCTGGAACATCTTTAAGATAGGAAACTGTTTTCTTCATTGGGATGATAGTAATATTGATGCGCATCCTTTATGGGTAGGTGATTCTAATTTAGAGGAGTACCCTTATATGCTGCAAGAGGGGTCGCCTGCTATAAACAAAGGGACTCTTGATATACCCGATTTTGAGTTTCCTGAGTTTGATTTAGCGGGTAATTCTCGTATAGTCAACGGAATGATTGATATGGGGGCTTATGAGTATCAAGGGGTAACCAGTGTTGGTGGCGAGACATTACCTAAGATAGATGCTTTCGACTATAAGCTCTACAACTATCCAAACCCAATCTCTCTGACCGAAAATACAAGCGGTACAGAGCGCTCAATGCCAGGCACGACGATAAGTTTTCAACTACCGAAGAGTAGTCAGGCTATAATCGACATTTATAACGTCAAAGGTCAGTTTGTTAAGCGACTGATCAACGCCGAGCTATCCAAAGGTGAGTATAGTATCTTTTGGAACGGCAAGGATGAGCAGGAGCGTTTAGTTGGTAGTGGTCTTTATATGTATCAGTTGTCGGTTGACGACATAGTAGTCAGCTCCGGCAGGTGTACAGTGATTAAATAATAACAATAGTTGTTAGTAAGGGGCGAGTTAAATCGCCCCTTACGGTTTATTTAGGGGCTTATTGATTAAGCTGGAGAGAAACAGGAAGGGTATTCAAGTTGTGAGGTTGTGAAGTTTCGTAGGGGCTGCGGCTTGCTCCGCCCGTTTTAATAAGTCGCTCGCAGATAGCACAGATTTCACAGATTAAAAAGATAAAAGAATGATTAAGGATTGAAAAAAGCGGTGAACTAACGGGGAAAAGTTTACACATAACGATAAATGTTAAAGCGACTTGTAGGGGCTGCGGCTTGCTCTGCCCGAGATCATCAAAAAATCAATTATAAAAAGCTTGAAGTGGAGTGAGTTAACAGAGTTTTAGAGGTATTTTAGCTTATTGTTTGCTATTTGACTGAGTTATAGGCAGATTAAGGTTGACACAGTAGATTAGACTTTGGTAAACGGTTAGCTATGTATTACATATCGTAATAAAGGGAGGAATTATGAGGGCAAGAAAACTTTTATTGATGTTAATACTATTAGTTTCGTTAATCAGCTGTACGGAGAAGGTGCCGTTAGAGCCAAAGTTGGAGGAACTCACACTAACCTTTTCGCTGCCGGCGGGTAATTATGAAACAAAAAAAGAGCTAAAAATTAGTTGTAACCAAGAAGATGCTGAGGTTTATTACACTACAGATGACTCAGAACCTTCGCAATCTTCAATTAAGTATGTAGACCCTATACAGATTGATAAGTCAATGACGATCAAAGCAATAGGGTATAAAAAAGGGTGGCAGACAAGCGAGATAAAAGGGGCTAAGTATACTCTCGTTACTGCGGAACCGGTCTTTGATCCACCTGCTGGCTTTTATGACACTGTACTAAAAGTAAGTATCAGCTGTCAGACGTTAGAGGCCGTCATCTATTACACGCTCGACGGAAGTGAACCAACAGACTCAGCAGAGGAGTATACAGAGCCGATAGAAGTCTCCACAAGTACTACTATTATTGCTAAAGCCTCCAGGGAAGGATGGTCAGAAAGTAAAGTAAGCTCTGCAGACTATGATATAGATGTTAAATATGTGGCGACACCTACATTCAATCCGTCAAGTGGAATCTACTTTACGGATCAGCAGGTTACAATTGTATGCTCTACATCAGATGCGGAGATTTATTACACAGAGGATGGGGGTGAGCCGACAAAAGAGTCAACTAAATACACTCAACCGATCAATGTAGACAGAAATATAACACTTAAGGCAAAAGCTTATAAAGAGGGGTTTATTGATAGCGAAGTAGCCGTTTCAGAGTATAGTTTGAACGTTGCAGCTCCGGAGTTTAGTCTGCCTGGTGGTTTATACGAAACACCTCAAATAGTGGAGCTAACTTGTGCCACACCTAATGCAGAAATACGCTTTACAGTCGATGGTAGCGAACCGACAATTACCTCTAACATATACACAGAGCCTATTGATGTTACGGAAAACCTTGCTCTAATGGCTAAAGCTTTTAAGGAGGGCTGGGTTGAAAGTGAAGTGGCCTCTGTAGAATACCAATTTAAGGTTACAAAACCTACCTTTAATCTACTTGAAGGGGTCTATTCCTCATCACAAACAGTAGCCGTATTGTGTGAGACAGAGGGTGTGGAGATTAGATACACAACTGATGGTACTGAGCCTACAGCGGTATCCCCACGATACACATCAGAGATATTAGTGACTACATCGGTTACTATAAATGCCAAAGGGTATAAAGTAGGCTGGACTGAAAGCGATGTAGCCTCGGCGGAATACCAGCTTAAAGTGGTAAAACCTACCTTTAATCCGCCCGGTGGTCTTTTTGTGGGGAGTGAAAAAATAACTATCGATTGCAAAACAAGAGGTGTCGAGATCAGATATTCAACTGATGGTAGCGAGCCGGATATGTCGTCAGAATTATACACTGACCCCGTTGAAATCACACTTTCAACAGTTCTAAAAGCGGTGGCGTTTAAGGAAGGATGGGTGGAGAGTGGAGTGGCAACTGCTTTTTATAATCTCCCTATGGTGCATGTGCAAGGTGGTACATTTCAAATGGGCAATAGCTTAGGTGAAAGTGACGAACAGCCTGTACATGCGATTACTTTGGACGACTTTTATATAAGCAAACATCAAGTGACTCAAAGACATTGGAAGAAGATTATGGGGTATAATCCATCTTCTTTTTATTATGAAAAATACGATCTTCCCGTGGAGTATGTCAGTTGGGATGAAGTAATTAAATACTGTAATAAGTGGAGCATTTCAGAAGGTCTAACCCCCTGTTATAGTATCAAAGGTGACACGGAGCCATCTAATTGGATTTCAGGTGAAGTTGACTGTAATTGGGAAGCCAACGGATACCGTTTGCCGACAGAGGCTGAATGGGAATATGCAGCAAGAGGTGGACACTTGGGCGTGGGGTATAAGTATTCCGGGAGTGACAATCTTGATGAAGTAGGATGGTATAAAGGAAATTCAGATTACAGGACCGCTACTATAAAAACGAAAAAACCAAATGAGTTAGGTGTTTTTGATATGTCGGGTAATCTCTGGGAATGGTGTTGGGACAAATATGACTCGAACTATTATCAGATTAGCCCACATTATAACCCGAAAGGGGCTGATACAGGAGATTATGTGGTGCGCGGAGGTTCCTGGGATGATGAAGAAGAAGACTGTCGAATCACAAAACGTGACAAACTTGGGAGAAGTCGTGCAAATCCCAGAATAGGCTTCAGAGTTGTTAGGACAAAATAGGTGAACTTAACGTTGAAAAGCTATATGAATAAATCGTTTAGCCGGTAATTTAGTTGTGTTGAAAGGACTGTCTAATAAATATATGGGGGGAATAGGGCGTAATGAAGCCAAAGAGTAAATTAGCTACATTGCTATTGTGTATCTTTTTAGGTGGATTTGGAGTACACCGGTTTTATGTTGGTAAATTTTGGACTGGTTTGATTTGGCTTGCAACCAGCGGTCTCTTTTATATTGGCTGGATATACGATCTTATAATGATTGCGACTGATAAATTTACCGATAAGCACGGAATGTATTTGGAGTAATTAACTGTAGTTTAGCATAGCTTTTATCGAGCTCTTTCTGTGAGATTGGAGTGGTAGGAGAGGAGGATTGATAATGACGTTTGGTGAAAGGGTGATTGCCTTTAATAAAGGGTTGGAGCTGAAGGTTGAGCTGCCTGAAGGGTACAGAGTTATGAACCCTTTCCAAGAGAACAAAAGTGCTCTGGAAATATCTTCCGCTTTTTACCGCAAGTATTATAATGATAACCGTAAAAGATGGCTTATTTTAGGTATTAACCCGGGACGGTTCGGCGCTGGGGTTACCGGTATTCCGTTTACAGATACGAAGAGGCTAACAGAGAAGTGTGGGCTTGTTATTGAGAAGCTAAAGACTTACGAGCCGTCGTCTGTGTTCGTCTATGAAGTGATAGATGCGTATGGTGGTGTTGAAAAGTTTTATAGTGACTTTTATATCAACTCGCCGAGTCCATTAGGGTTTGTTCAGATCGACGAGATGGGTAAAGAGAAGAATTTTAACTATTATGACTCAAAAGAGTTGCAAAATATGCTGGTCGATTTTATGGTTCAATCGATCAAACAACACCTCTCGCTCGGGATCCATACAGATATTGGCTTCTGCTTGGGGACTGGTAAGAACTATAAGTTTCTCAATAAATTGAACCAAGAGTATAACTTCTTCGAGCGGCTTATCCCCTTAGAACATCCGCGTTACGTAATGCAATATAAGTCGAAAGAGAAAGAGATGTATATCGACAAATACCTCAAGGCGTTTGCGGAGCGTAAAGAGAGTTAAACGAAAGGGGATAGTGATGAAGTTAATCGACAAATTTATGACCGAAGAAGAACAGAAAGCTATCTTCTTTATCCTGATAGCCGGGGTTGTCGGCTTGATGGCCAGCTTCATCTCTATTCAAACTAAACATAGTAAAATACAAATAGAAACAGACTCAGAAAGAGTTGAACTGACAGAACCACTCCAGATTACTTATGATATAAATACTGTTACCATCCAAGAGTTAATGACTGTCGGTGGATTGGGGCGTCATCGGGCTGAGCTGATCATCGCTTATCGTGATGCTAATAGACCGATCGAAATAGATGAGCTGCTAAATATTAAAGGGGTCGGCGTGAAAACAGTTGAACAGATCAAAGAATCGTTTGATTTGAATACCCCGCTCGTTACAGAAAAGAGTACTCCCGTAACTATAAAAGAAACGAGCCGAATGAATATCAATGAGGCTGATTTAGTTGATTTGACGAAAATAAGCGGAATCGGAGAAACACGAGGGCTAACCATCTTGAGCTTTGCTAAAGAACAGGGGAGAATTAAAAAGATTGACCAATTACTTGAGGTGAAGGGAGTTGGTCAGAAAACACTTATCAATATAAAAGAACAATTCTATGGAGATGAAGACTAAAAGAAAATTGAGCGTAGCCGTTACCGCTACCCTGGCTGAGCTGTATGAAAAACAACAGCACTACTTTGCCGCCTATATTGTCTATTGGCTCCTCAACCAAAAAGAGGGGGGAGAGAAATATAGGGGTAAGTTAGAGTCGGTTAAAAGAATGATCTATCAAAATGAGGGTGAAGAACTTAAATATGAACCGATCATTAAAGAACTCTTTGACGAAGAAGAGCTTCGTTCACTAAATGTCTTACCAAAACAAAAATATCTTGAATATGTGGAAACACTCGGTAATCTCCAAAAAGATGAAGACGAAGAGTTAGATAGTATTGGCGAAGAAGAGGCTAATCTTGGCAGAATTGGACAGGTCATAGGTAACGAGTGGAAAAAGTTCGTCGAAGAGGTGTTCACAGCAAACAAACAGCTCAAACAAGAGGTGAAAAATAAAACTGAAGAACACGCAGATGAGCTTGCCGAAATAAAACTGTCAGACTTTCTCGCCTACCTGGTACATTACGAAAAGAGTGGAGAGAAGCTTAGCGAAGTGAGATTGGCAGAACTGATGAGTAGGTTTCTCGAAAAATATAGTGAAAAGTTGAGTTATGAAGAATAGAGATAAACATTCGTTGAATAAACTCTGCGTGAACTGCTACAATAAATGTAAGCAATACGATACCGTGATGCTGGTCAAGTGCCCGAACTATAAATATAAGCCCTATCAGCAAGAACTCGACTTCTTTCAAGTGAGAAGTGCACGAAAAAAGAGGACGTACGTCGCCGGTAAAGGTAAAGAATGAGAATTATAGCCGGAATTAGAAAAGGACAGAAGCTGTCTACCCTGCCAGGACAAAACACACGACCGACTGCTGATTACGTTAGAGAAGCAATATTTTCAATGATCTTCGATTGTGAAGATATGAGAGTGCTCGATCTCTTTTCAGGATCCGGTGTAATGGGGTTTGAAGCTCTTAGTAGAGGTGCAGAATCACTTGAAATTGTAGAAAGTGTTGACAAAGCGGTAAAAGTCGTACTTAAGAATATAGGGGCACTCCGATTCGAGAATGAGATCATAGTGCATCATAAAAAAGCGGATACGTTTATTAAGACTACCCTGAATAAATACGACTTGATCTTCGTTGATCCACCTTATAATAAAGGGTTCGTCAATACCACGCTGGAAGCTATCTATCAATATGAACTGCTTGATGAAGATGGGACTATCGTGGTGGAACACTCCGATCAAGAAAAGATCCGAGATGACTTCCAACCGTTTATCGAAAAACAAAAAAAATACGGGAATACTTTGGTGACTATGTTCAACAGTCCGCACCAAAACGAGACCGTGGGAATAGAGGATGATAATGCTTCAGATATATAATACGCTTACAAAACAAAAAGAAAGATTCGAGCCGATGAATGATAAAGAGGTACGGATGTACGTCTGCGGACCTACTACATATAACTACTTCCATATCGGCAATGGCCGAGCCTTTCTCTTTTTCGACGTCGTGAGACGCTATCTCAAACACCTCGGATATGAAGTGGTATACGTGCAAAATATTACCGATATTGATGATAAAATTATTGCGCAAGCTATCCAAGAAGATAAAAATATTCGAGAAATTAGTGAGAAATATGTGACCGCCTTTTTCGATGATATCGAAAAACTGGAGATAGAAAAAGGGACTTATAACCCGAAAGCGACCGAATACGTGCAAGAAATGATCGACGCTATCGAGAAAATGGTCGATAAAAAAGTGGCCTATGAGAAAAATGGAGATGTCTTCTTCTCAGTGCGAGATGTGAAAAATTACGGTAAACTTTCAGGTAAAAATATCGATGAGCTGATGGCTGGTGCAAGAGTCGAAGAAAATGCCCAGAAAAAGTTCTTCGCAGACTTCGTGCTCTGGAAAAAAGCAAAGCCGGGTGAACCTAAATGGGATAGCCCCTGGGGAGAAGGAAGACCGGGCTGGCATACAGAATGCGTTGTGATGTCGCAAGACCTTCTGAAAGGGACTTTTGATATCCACGCCGGTGGGAATGACCTCATCTTCCCACATCACGAAAATGAGATTGCACAAGCTGAAGCACTTACAGGAGAACCGTTGGCAAACTATTGGATGCATAACGGTTTTGTGAATATAGATGGGGAAAAAATGTCGAAAAGCTTGGGGAACTTTAAAACAGTGAGAGATATACTCAAGCACTTCCCCAGCGAAGCAGTTAGACACTTCTACCTGTCAAAACACTATCGAAGCCCAATAGACTTTAGTGCCGATACTATTAAAGAGTCTGATAAAGCAATGAAAACACTCTACGCGCCATTCAAAAAATATTCGCTCGATGAACTTGAAACAATCGCTAAATTAGAAGCATTGGAAAAATGGGATGAGAAGTTCCGTGAATATATGAACGATGACTTCAATACGGCTAAAGCGATCGCCCTGCTGTTCGATATCGTCCGAGAGTTTAATGGGGCTAACGATGAAGAGATGAGAACAAGATTGATTAAGACACTCTGGTCGCTCGGTAATGTGCTCGGATTCTTTCAGAATTTGGAAGAGAAACTGAGTGGTGACGAAACGGGTGAGCTTACAGATGAACTGATAGAGCTCTTGATCGGGTACCGAAATCGGTTTAAAGTGGAGAAAAATTGGATAATGGCAGATGCTATTCGGGATGACCTTAAAAAGATGGGTATTATTTTGCAAGACACAGCAGAAGGGGTAAAGTGGTATATAGAGCGGCTTTAAGGGTATATATGTTGTATTTAGTGGGGTATAACGGTTTAGTTTTACCAACTATTTCTTCTTGTTTAGCAGAAATGTGTTGACATATTTCTGGTCTATTATTTCCTGTCAATTCAATCATAGAAATATACCTATGTGCTTAATACCTATCAAGTAGGTTGGATAAAAGGGTTGTGATGATGATTGGCCGATGTAGCTCAACGGTAGAGCAACTGATTTGTAATCAGTCGGTTGGGGGTTCGATTCCCTTCATCGGCTCCATTGTTAGCTCTGACTCAAAAGACGTGGAGGGGTTCCCGAGCGGTCAAAGGGAGCAGACTGTAAATCTGCCGGCGAAGCCTTCGGAGGTTCAAATCCTCCTCCCTCCACCACTTTATGCGGGAATAGCTCAGCTGGCTAGAGCATTAGCCTTCCAAGCTAAGGGTCGCGGGTTCGAATCCCGTTTCCCGCTCCATTTTGGGGCTGCAATTAATTAGGCTCATGTAGCTCAGTCGGTAGAGCACCTCCTTGGTAAGGAGGAGGTCATCGGTTCAAGTCCGATCATGAGCTCCATTTTTTTTGCACAAAATTTAGAGGATTTAAGGTACATTTAGGAGGAGAGATGGCAAAGGAGAAATTCGTAAGAACTAAGCCGCACGTTAATATCGGTACCATCGGTCACGTTGACCACGGTAAAACGACATTAACTGCTGCGTTAACAAGTTATTTAAGTAAGAAAGGTGGTTCAGCGTTTCGTTCATTTGATACAATTGATAACGCCCCTGAAGAGAAAGCTCGTGGTATAACCATCGCAACATCACACGTAGAATACGAGACCGAGAATCGTCACTATGCACACGTTGACTGCCCCGGTCACGCCGACTATGTTAAAAATATGATTACTGGTGCAGCTCAGATGGACGGTGCTATTTTGGTAGTAAGTGCAGCTGACGGCCCAATGCCTCAGACTCGTGAGCATATCCTGCTTGCACGTCAGGTAGGTGTTCCAGCGATGGTAGTATTCTTAAACAAATGTGATATGGTGGATGACGAGGAATTATTGGAGTTAGTCGAGCTTGAGGTTAGAGACTTATTATCCAAGTATGACTTCCCAGGTGACGATATTCCTGTAATTCGTGGTTCCGCTTTATTGGCGTTGAATGGCGATCCAACAGGTGAAGCACAAATCCAAGAGTTGTTGGATAACGTAGATAGCTACATTCCGCTTCCAGAGCGTGCAACTGACAAACCATTCTTAATGCCTATAGAAGACGTATTTTCAATCCCAGGTCGTGGAACAGTGGTTACCGGCCGTATCGAGCGTGGTGTCATTAAGATAGGTGACAAAGTAGAGCGTGTAGGAATCCGTGAGACCATCGAAACCACCTGTACAGGTGTCGAGATGTTCCGTAAGATCTTGGATTCAGGTGAAGCAGGTGATAACGTAGGTTTATTACTTCGTGGAATCGCTAAGACCGACGTTGAGCGTGGAATGGTATTGGCAAAGCCAAAGAGTATTGCTCCACACACCAAGTTCAGTGGTAACACCTACGTCTTAACCGAAGGTGAAGGTGGTCGTAAGAAGCCTTTCTTTACAGGCTATCGTCCACAATTCTACTTCCGAACCACAGACGTAACAGGTACCTTACTCTTACCGGAAGGTGTAGAGATGGTAATGCCTGGTGATAACTTAACCGTATCAGCTGAGCTGATAACTCCTATTGCAATGGAAGTAGGGCTCCGTTTCGCTATCCGTGAAGGTGGTAGAACTATTGGTGCGGGAGTAGTTGGTCAGATAATCGAATAAATAGAAAAAGAGTAATCTAATGAGAGATAAAATTATATTGGCGTGCCAAGAATGTGGTAGAAGAAACTACACTACCACAAAGAATAAAAAGCTCCACCCGGAAAGGGTTGAGTACAAGAAATACTGTCCATATGATAGGAAACATACTATACATAAACAGACCAGATAGTATATGAATTTTGTGCAGGACAGTAGTTCAATTGGTAGAGCACCGGTCTCCAAAACCGGGGGTTGCGGGTTCGATTCCTGCCTGTCCTGCCATTATCTTGTAAATGAGCAAAAAAGTGTTTATGGAGTGAAAGTACTATGATGGAAAAAATTACTAAGTTTTTCAAAGATGTACGTAGAGAGATGAAATACGTCAGTTGGCCTTCAAAAGCCGATATTAAAGAGGGTACAACTGTTGTAATTGTTATGTCGGCTATAGTGGCTCTATTCCTGACTGGTGTGGACTACATATTCTCAGCAATTATACGATTGATACTCTTTAGAGGCTAAAAGAGAAATGAAATGGTATGCACTACACGTTTACTCTGGTAGAGAGTTCTCCATTAAAGAGGCTATTCTGAAAGGAATAGAGGGTACTGAGCTGGATGGCTTAGTTGGTGAGATACTAATTCCTACTCAGAAAACATTCCACATCAGAGAGGGGAAAAAAGTAGAACGTGAAAAAAAGATATTTAACAGCTACATTATAATCGAGGCCAATTTAACGCCAGAGCTGATGGGCTATATACGAGGTCTTCCGGGTGTAACACACTTTTTAGGCTCCGCAAGAAGAGCTGCACCACTCAGTGAGAGTGAAGTGAAAAGATTGCTCGGAATAACCGATCGAGAAGAGAGTGACGTTAAAGAATACGAATTTATATCAGGCGATATGGTTAAAATCGTGTTCGGACCCTTCTCAGACTTTGAAGGAATTGTTGATAAAGTCAATTTTGATACAAAGAAACTAACTGTTAACGTGGCTGTGTTTGGCAGAGTTACACCTGTAGAGCTAAATATGGACCAGGTTGAACGGATTAAGAAATTATAGATTAGAATAAAGGAAGTAAGAAAATGGCGTTACCAAAAAATGTAGTTAGCGTTGTGAAATTGCAATTACCTGCAGGTAAAGCAACCCCTGCTCCACCAGTAGGACCAGCCTTAGGTCAAGCAGGTATCAGTATTCCTGATTTTTGCAAGCAATTTAACGATAGATCTAAAGATAGTCCGGGAATGATCTTCCCCGTTGTAATATACGTCTACAAAAACAAATCGTTCTCTTTTGAGATTAAAACACCACCAGCGTCCGTTTTGATCCGTAAAGAGGCAAGTTTAGCTAAAGGTTCTTCTGAACCAAATAAAACTAAAGTTGGCGTTATTACTAAAGACCAAGTCAAGAAGATCGCTGAAATTAAAATGAAAGACTTAAATGCTTTTACAATCGAATCTGCTATGCGTATGGTCGAAGGTACTGCAAGAAGTATGGGAGTTACAGTAGAAGGATAAATATTCTTCTACCTAAAACGTCGGACTTTTTGAAAGACGAAGTTTGTATTACTGAGTCTCTAACGAAGGACAATACTTCAAATAGAACCGACATCTGAAGCAGGAGATTATACAAGGAGAAGTGATGAAAAGAAGCAAACGTTATGCGGAAGCACGCTCAAAAGTAGATCGACTTAAACTCTACGAGTTAGATGAAGCGGTCGAACTACTTCAAAGCCTTCCAAAAGCAAAATTCGACGAAACAGCCGAGCTACATATGAACCTCGGTGTGGACCCGAGAAAAGCTGACCAACAGATTCGGAACTCAATAGTGCTGCCACACGGCACTGGTAAAGTAGTCCGAATCCTTGTGTTTGCAGAAGGGGCCAAAGCAGAAGAGGCTAAAGAGGCTGGAGCTGATTTCGTTGGTGTTGATGATTTAGTTGAAAAGATTTCCGGTGGCTGGTATGATTTTGACGTGGTGATAGCGACCCCTAATCTGATGGGAAAAATCGGTAAATTAGGTAGAATGTTAGGTCCACGCGGCCTGATGCCAAACCCAAAAGTCGGAACAGTGACAATGGAAGTAGGAAAAGCCGTTAGCGAAGTTAAATCTGGTAAAATCGCCTATCGTGTTGATAAATTTTCGAATATCCACGTACCAGTAGGTAAACTCAGCTTTACTAAAGAACAGCTTAGAGAGAATATTCTGACGATGGTTAGCTCTATTTTGAGAGATAGACCCGCTACGGTCAAAGGTCAATATATAAAGAGCATTGTTGTTACATCAACTATGGGACCAGGTCTTAAGTTGAACGTTGCAAACACCTCTTTAGATGCGAGAAGGTAAGGGGTTAGAAATGATAAATAAAGCTAAAGAAAAAATGGTAATGGATCTTACCGAAAGGCTTAAAGACGCTAAGGCGATCGTCCTGCTTGACTATAAAGGAATTAATATCGAAGACGTTAATGAACTCAGAAGTAGAATGAGAGATAATAACGTAGATTACTTCGTATCAAAAAATACCTTAATCAAAAGAGCTCTGAATAACTTAGGTGTTACTGAGCTTGACGATGCCCTGCAAGGCCCTACTTCGGTTGCCATTTCAAAATTTGACGAAGTGACCCCAGCAAGGGAGATTGCAAAATTCATAAAAGAAGTTATGAGTGACAAAACTTTCCCCTCTTTCAAATATGGTTATGTTGACGGGAAAGTATTTGATGCTGCAAGTCTCGGCCAATTGGCAAAATTACCATCGAGAGATGAATTAATCGCTAAGCTACTTGGTAGCTTAAATGCACCAATAAGTGGCTTCGTTTACACCTTGAAAGGGGTTGTAAACAAGTTTGTCTATGCTATAGACGCTATTGCTAAAGAAAAAAGTCAAAACTAAATAATTAAATTATCTATAATTTGGAGGAAAGATGAGCGATAAAAAACAACAAGTAATTGATCTCGTAAAAGAGATGAGTGTAATGGAACTGTCTGAGTTAGTTAGTGAGTTAGAAGATATCTTTGGTGTGTCAGCTGCAGCACCAGTAGCCGCAGTCGCAGCAGCACCAGCAGCCGCAGAAGCAGTTGAAGAGAAAACTGAATTTACAGTTGTCTTGACCAATGCTGGCGAGAAGAAAATCCAAACTATTAAAGCTATCAGAGAGATTACCCAACTCGGCCTGAAAGAGGCTAAAGATCTCGTAGACGGCGCACCGAAAGAAGTTGCAGAGAACGTATCAAAAGAAGAAGCTGACAAGATCAAGCAGCAACTCGAAGAAGCAGGTGCATCTGTCGAGATTAAATAAGAAGTGTGTTATTAGAAACTCGAACAATATATATGAACCGTATCAAGTAGCGTTCAATTGTGATTGTTTAGAGAAAATAGCTATAAAATGGCTTATCCCCGCTTGAGCGGGGATAAGCCGTTAACTGATTGTAAAATATTAAGCCCACCACAATTAAATAGAAAGGAGATGCTTTTGAAAAATATCAAAAGTTATTCCCGTATAAGGAAGAGAATAGAAGAACTTGGGGTACCTGAAGTAGAAGTACCTAATTTACTGGCCATCCAGATTGACTCTTATGAAAACTTTCTGCAGAAAGACGTTCATCCTAAGAGCCGTAAAGATATTGGACTCCAAGCTGTATTCAATTCTATCTTCCCCATAGAAGACTCAAAAGGATACTTCTTACTCGAGTTTGTCGAGTATAATGTACTTAAAGAAAAGTACACTAAAGAAGAGTGTATTGAGAGAAACCTCTCCTATCAGTCGCCCATCAGAGTTACGATGAAACTAACAAAGTATGACGATGAAGTATTGAGAGAGACCGGTGAAAAGATTGTTAAAGAAATTATAGAGAGCGAGCTGTATCTTGGTGACATACCATTGATTACTGATGAAGGGACTTTTATTATCAATGGGGCTGAGAGGGTAATTATTAGTCAGCTACATAGGTCGCCAGGGGCATTCTTCACTACAGAGAATCATCCAAGCGGTAAAGAACTCATTTCCGCTACTATCATTCCTTACAAAGGCTCGTGGCTCGAGTTTAGTATGGACGTTAACGATACTATGTACGTCCATATTGATAAACGTAGAAAACTGCCGGTCAGTGTGTTGCTCCGTTGTATCGGTCTGTCAACAAACGATGATATTAGATACCAATTTTATGAAATAGATGAAATTAACGTCGATGAAAGTAAAGGTAGAATCTTAGCTTATGACGTCATAGATAAAGAAACAGGGTCTGCAGTAGTAGAAAGATTTACCAAGCTAACTGACGAGCTTATTGTTGAGATTAAAGAGACTGGAGTTAAAAAGATAAAAGTCGTTGCTCTGGAGTCTGATGTACATCATAAGATTCTCGACAGGACTATTGAAAAAGACCAGACTGAGAATGAAGAAGAGGGCGTCAAAAAGATATATAACCTTATCCGACCTGGAGAGGAGCCTACATTTGAAACGGCATTAGCTTTGGTAAACAGAATGTTTTTCGACGACAAACGTTATAACTTAGGCGAAGTCGGAAGATATAAGCTAAATGAGCGTTTAGAAGTAGATGTGCCCGGTGACATTTTCATTCTAACTAAGGAAGATATCATAGCAATTATCAACAAGATGATCGCTATTTATAGAGGTAGAGATAGTACCGACGATATAGACAATCTGTCCAATAGACGAATTAGAACCATAGGCGAACTCTTGGAAGATGAGTACACTAACGGTCTGTCAAGGATAGCAAGAATAGCTATGGAAAAGATGTCTATTTCTAACCCAGAAGATGTGACTATTTCAGAGCTGATTAATAGTATGGCTCTTATTGGAGTGATCCAGTCATTCTTCTTAACAGGGCAGCTCTCTCAATTTATGGAGCAAACAAACCCTCTCGCGGCGATTACACATAAAAGAAGGCTCTCTGCCTTAGGACCTGGCGGTCTTACACGTGAACGAGCAGGCTTTGAAGTGCGTGACGTACACCAATCTCACTACGGTAGAATATGCCCGATCGAGACTCCGGAAGGACCGAATATTGGTTTGATTTCTTCACCAGCTATATACTCGAGAGTAAACAAACTTGGGTTTTTAGAGACCCCATACATAAAAGTAGTCGATGGAAAGATTACCGATCAGATAGATTATCTTGATTCGGCGCAAGAAGAGAAGTATACTATTGCTCAGGCAGACATTAGTCATATCGGAAAAGATTTGGCTATCGAAGACGAACAGGTGTTTGCCAAAAAGGGTGAAGAGTATGTTTTAGTAGCGCCCGAAGAAGTAGAATATATGGACGTTGCTCCACAACAGATAGTTTCTGTCTCTGCAGCGTTGATTCCATTCCTTGAACACGATGACGCTAACCGTGCCCTGATGGGATCTAACATGCAGCGTCAGGCGGTACCACTGTTAAGGCCTTCAGCCCCGATAGTTGGAACTGGTGTTGAGAAGATTGTAGCGCAAGATAGTGGCGCTGTTGCGGTAGCCCCGTTTGACGGAATAATAGAGAGGGTAACCTCCTCCTATATAGATATTAAAAAGATCGATGATGAGTCAGAGAACTTAGATCTTTACTCTGAAAGTAGAATTTACCTAAAGAAATTCTACCGCTCAAATCAGGATACCTGTATCAACCAGAATCCGATTGTAACAAAAGGTGATAAAGTTAAGCGTGGACAAGCTATCTCGGACGGTCCTGCTATTGAAGGGAAACGCCTCGCATTAGGGCAAAACCTGTTAGTAGCCTTTATGCCTTGGTACGGATATAACTATGAAGATGCAATCATCTTGAGTGAAAAAGTTGCTCGTGAAGATATTTTGACTTCGATCTATATTGAGGTTTTAGAAGTATCAGTACGCCAAGTGAAGAATGGTAAAGAGGAGTTGGCTTACGATATACCTAACGTACCGATTCAAGCTCTTCGTAACTTGGATAAATCTGGTATAGTTAGAACAGGTTCTGTTATAAAACCTGGCGACATAATAGTAGGAAAAATTACACCTAAGAGTGTGGATATCGATCCATCTCCGGAAGAGAACTTGATGAGAGCGCTCTTTGGTGATAGAGCTGGTAACTTCACAGATAGCTCTTTAAAGGCTAAACCAGGAATGGAGGGTGTAGTTATCGATGTCAAGGTCTTCAAAAAACAAGAAGATGTGACCGATTTTGAAGACGAGAAGAAGGATATCTTACATAGGCTTAAACAAGAGCATACAGAGCGTAAAAAGAAGATAGATAGCTTCTTGGAGATAAACTTAGCTAAACATTTGGTCGGACAAGTTGCCAAAAACATTTCCGACGTTAAAGATAATAGATTCTTTATCCCGACAGGGAAAAAGATTACTAAGAATGACCTTCAAAAGATTAACTTCAAAAAACTTAATCTTGATTACGAACTGGTAGAAGATGACGCTAAGAACCAAGAAATCTACCAAGCTGTAATACTTAGAGTCAAAAACGCTATAGAAGAAAACGATAACATTCATAAAAAAGAGAAAGAAAGGCTTAAGCACGGCGATGAGCTACCCTATGGCGTAAACAAAATGGTTAAAGTGTTTATAGCTAAGAAAAGAAAGATTCAAGTGGGTGATAAACTGGCAGGACGCCACGGTAATAAGGGTGTTATATCCAAGATTGCCCCTCTCGAAGATATGCCGTTTATGGAAGATGGAACTCCAGTAGAAGTAGTTCTTAACCCGCTTGGCGTTCCTTCTCGTATGAATATTGGGCAAATTATGGAGACGCACCTCGGAATGGCAGCCAGAGTATTAGGCTTTCAAGTTGAGACACCTGTATTCGACGGAGCATCGCTCAAAGATATACAGAAAGAGATGAAAAAAGCAAACTTGCCAGAAGATGGTAAACAGCAGCTTTATGATGGCAAGACCGGTGATCCATTTAGAGAAAGAGTAACGGTCGGCGTAATCTATATGATGAAGCTGAATCACCTTATCGAAGATAAAATTCATGCTCGCTCAACAGGACCGTACTCCTTAATCACCCAACAACCTTTAGGTGGTAAAGCACAGCACGGCGGTCAAAGATTAGGAGAGATGGAGGTTTGGGCGCTTGAGGCTTACGGAGCTTCTCGTATTCTCGAGGAGATGCTGACAACTAAATCTGATGATGTTGATGGCAGAACCAACGCCTTTAAGGCCATTACAAGCGGACTTAACCCATCGAGTCCAGGCGTACCCGAATCATTTAACGTTTTAGTTAGTGAATTGAAATCACTATGCTTCAACATAGAATTTCTTACTGATAAAGAGCTTGAAGCGTAATTAAAGGTTAAATGTGTGCGTTCGAACGATGTTTTTTCAGAGATGTGGATATCTAATTGACGGAGGAAACCACAAGTGATTAGAGAAGTAAAAAGAGAGAAAAAGATAGATCAGTATTCCAATGTAAGGATTAGGATCGCTTCCCCTGAGGCTATCAGAGAATGGTCTTATGGCGAGGTGACGAAACCTGATACGCTAAACTATAGAACTCTTAAGCCAGAAAAAGAAGGCCTCTTTTGTGAGAGGATATTTGGTCCTGAGAAAGACTATGAATGTAGTTGCGGTAAATACAAGAAAAAGAGATTCCAAAACACAGTATGTGATAGATGCGGAGTAGAAGTTACTTCATCTCGTGTTAGAAGAACGAGAATGGGACATATAGAACTTGCAGTCCCAGTAGCTCACATCTGGTTTGTGAAAAGTATGCCGAGTAAGATCGGTACCCTTTTAGAGCTTAGTATAACTAAGTTGGAAAGAATCCTGTATTACGAATCTTACATAGTGGTCAACCCAGGTCAGACTGATCGTGAAAAATACGAGTTGATTGACCTCGATGAATACTACGAGGAGAAAGACGTCTTGTCGCAAGATGAAGATTTCGTTGCGATGATCGGTGCTGAGGCAATTAAAGTATTGTTAGAAGAGTTAGACTTAGAATCTGAGGTGATGAACCTTCGTACCGTTATCAGAATGGAAACCTCAGCTGTAAGAAAACAAAAAGCTATCAAAAAATTAAAGGTAGTAGACGCGTTTGCAAGGTCTGGAAACCAAGCATCTTGGATGATTTTAGAAGTGCTTCCAGTGTTACCACCAATCTTGCGTCCTTTAGTTCCACTTGAAGGTGGACGCTTCGCTACTGCTGACTTTAACGATTTATATAGAAGAGTAATCACACGTAATAACCGACTTAAGCAGCTTATAGAAATTAAAGCCCCTGAAGTTATTCTGAGAAATGAGAAAAGAATGCTTCAAGAGGCCGTCGACGCACTTATAGATAACTCGAGAAAGAGTAGACCTGTTAAGGGTAGAGGAAATAGAGCCCTTAAATCGCTGACCGATCAGCTTACCGGTAAACAAGGACGTTTCCGTCAAAACCTCCTTGGTAAACGAGTGGACTACTCAGGACGTTCAGTTATCACTGTGGGCCCACATCTTAAACTTAACCAAGTAGGGCTTCCGAAAGAGATGGCGGTTGAGCTGTTTAAACCATTTATAATTGAAAAGCTTGAGAGAAAAGGTGAGTTAGAAAAGACTAAGAGCGCCAGAAAACTCGTTGATAAAAAACAACCAGAAATCTGGAAAATACTCGAAGAGGTTATTAAAGACTATCCAGTACTTCTTAACCGTGCTCCGACACTACATAAATTAGGTATCCAAGCCTTTATGCCAGTTCTAACAGAAAACAAGGCGATAGAGTTACACCCGATGGTCTGTACACCATTCAACGCAGACTTCGATGGTGACCAAATGGCTGTACACGTACCCCTTTCTCACGAAGCACAGATGGAAGCACGCGTCTTAATGCTTGCTACCCGAAACTTGTTATTGCCGGCTAACGGTAAATTGGCGATGGTTGCAAGCCAGGATATTGTCTTGGGCTGCTATTATTTGACCGTGGCCAAGAATCCGGAGCCTGAAGATACAACTAAACTACGTCGTTTCTTTAGTTCAAGCGAAGTAATAGTAGCTTTCGAAAATGAAGAGATGCGAGTAAATACAAAGAATTTAGAGCCTGAGAACATTAAAGAGAAACGTAAGTTAGATATCCATACTTGGATTTTAGTACGTATCGATGGGAAAATGCAGGTTACAACTGTGGGACGTGTCCTCTTCAACGAGATTATTCCGAAGGAAGTTCCGTTCCAGAACTATACCTTTGATAAAGGAAAGCTCAATGAAGTAGCGATGATGTGCTATGAAAAGGTTGGACAGTACCTTACCTCTATCTTTCTTGACGATCTCAAAGAGCTCGGCTTTAAATATGCTACGAAGTCAGGTGTGACTTTTAGTGCCAGCGATATTATCGTACCTAAGAAAAAAGATCGTATCATTGCCCAAACTGAAGAAAAGATTGGGGAAATATTGGAATCTTATTTCAACGGTGCGATCACTCAAGCTGAAAAATATAGCCGTGTGGTAGACCGCTGGAAAATAGCTACAGAACAGGTTACTGACGCTCTAATGGATGAACTTAAGGTAGACCAAGAAGGGTTAAACTCAATCCATATGATGTACCTATCAGGCGCACGTGGCGGTAAAGACCAGATTAAACAGCTTGGTGGGATGCGTGGACTGATGGATAAACCGACCAAATCCAGCTCCGATAAAGCTGAAGTTATCGACACACCTATTAAGTCGAACTTTAAAGAGGGCTTAACCGTTCTCGAATACTTTATATCGACTCACGGTGCTCGTAAAGGTCTTGCAGATACAGCGTTGAAAACAGCTGACGCAGGTTATTTGACCAGACGTCTTGTTGACGTTGCTCAGAACGCGATTATTCATATTGAAGATTGCGGGACGATTGAAGGTCTTGAAGTATCCTCAATCAAAGAGGGACAAGAGGTCATAGCATCTTTAGCTGAGAGAATTGAAGGGCGTACGGCACTTGAAGATATAGTTGATCCAGTTACTGGGAAAATACTTGTTAACGCAGGTGAAGAGATCGATAATGAGATGGCCAGAATGATTCAGAGACACGGTGTAACCTCTGTGAAAATCAGATCAGTCATCACTTGTGAAGCGATCAAAGGTATTTGTGCTAAATGCTACGGACGTAACTTGGCAACACAGAAACCTGTCACTATAGGCGAGCCTGTCGGAGTAATCGCTGCACAAAGTATCGGTGAGCCCGGAACACAGCTGACTCTACGTACTTTCCATATAGGCGGTGCGGCGAGTACTGACGTTGACGTTGCAGAAGTTTTAGCCAGCTCTGCAGGTACAATTAAGTTCGTTAGAATGAACACAGTTAACACTAAAGATGGGGGCTTAGTTTCAATTAGTAAATTAGGTCGTATCCAGATTCTCGATGAAGATAAGAAAACAGTATTAGACGAATATAGAGTAGAATATGCAGCTACTATCTTCGTGAAGAAGGGACAACAAGTCGAGAAAGGTGATGTTCTTTTCTCTTGGGATCAATATAACAACCCATTGCTGGCTACAGCTGAGGGTAAAATCCAATTCGAAAACTTGATTAAAGATACCACTTACCGTGAAGAGTTTAACGAGTTGACCGGCGCAAGAGAGACAACGATAATTGAGTCTAAAGACAGAAAGCTCCAACCACAGTTTAAACTGTTAAAGAAGGATGGTTCTACTGAAATTATCCCTCTGCAAGCTGGTATCAACATTGAAATCAACGACGGAGATTACGTATATGCTGGTGACGTCTTAGGTAAAACATCACGAGTCACTACAAAGATGCGTGACATTACAGGTGGTCTCCCCAGAGTTGGAGAGCTGTTTGAAGCAAGAGTGCCTAAAGACAAAGCAGTTATTACTGAAATTACAGGACGTATTACAATTGGTGACTTAACCAGATTAGGTAGAAACATCTTTGTAGTACCAGAGACCGGCGAAGAACGAAAGTACGTTATTCCCTCTGGTAAGAGACTAATCGTTCACCAGGGAGACTACGTTGAGAGTGGTGATCCATTATCAGATGGTCCGTTAGATCCTCACGACATTCTGGCGGCTAAAGGTATTAAAGCGGCCCAGATGCTTATATTGAACGAAATCCAGGAAATATACCGTAAACAGGGTGTTAAGATTGACGACAAGCATTTGGGTGTTATTATTAGACAGATGTTCAAGAAAATTAGAATAGTTGATCCAGGGTTTACCTACTTCTTAGAAGGTGATTTAGTAAACAAACACGAAGTTGTGGAAGAAAACGCTCGCCTTGAAGCAGAAGGTAAGCAAGTTGCTACTTATGAGCAGGTTTTACTCGGAATCACAAAAGCGTCACTTCACACCGATAGTTGGCTCTCTGCGGCATCGTTCCAAGAGACTACTAAGATAATGACTCAAGCAGCTATCGAAGGTAAAGTTGACCATCTTGAGGGCTTGAAAGAGAGTATAATCCTTGGTCATAGAATTCCTGTGGGTACAGGTTCACAATACTATAATGATATTATCGAAATGGCAGTAGCCGAAGGTAAAACAGTAGCTGAAGTTATTAAAGACACAGCTCATACAAAAAAAGAAGAAAAATACGAAGATATATTGAATTTCTAACACAAATGGAGGATAGAAAGTGCCAACAATTAATCAGTTGATCCGTAAAGGAAGAAAAAAGATTGCTAAGAAGAATAAAAACCGCGCTCTTGAAGCCTGCCCACAAAAAAGAGGAGTCTGTACAAGAGTTTATACTACTACGCCTAAAAAGCCTAACTCGGCTCTGCGTAAAGTTGCTCGTGTAAGACTTTCCAACGGCTATGAAGTTTCAGCCTACATCCCAGGAGAAGGGCATAACCTACAAGAACACTCAATCGTATTGATTAGAGGCGGAAGAATAAAGGACTTGCCCGGTGTGAGATTCCACGTAGTTCGCGGTGCTCTTGATTGTAGCGGTGTTGAAAAAAGATCCAGGTCACGCTCCAAATACGGAACTAAACGACCCAAGAAATAGAGACTAAAAGAATTATCAGTGAGGTTATGAATAATGGCAAGAAAAAGAAAAGCGGTAGTTAGAGAGATTCTACCGGACCCCAAATATGGTAACGTGAAAGTCAGTAAGTTTATGAACTGCGTTATGAGAAGTGGGAAAAAGAGCGTTGCTGAAGGCATCGTGTACGGAGCTTTTGACGTTATAGGTGAGAAAACCCAGAAGGATCCTCTTGAGGTATTCTTGCAAGCTATAGATAATATTAGACCGATGGTGAAAGTTGTTTCCAAGAGAGTTGGTGGACAAAACTACCAAGTACCCCTCGAGGTTTCTGAAAAGAACGGTCAGGCTATAGCTTTCCGTTGGCTTATCGGATATGCAAAAAATCGCTCTGAGAAGAGTATGGTAGAAAGGCTTGCCGCTGAAATTATGGCAGCATACAATAAAGAAGGATCAAGTATAAAGAAAAGAGAAGATACACACAAAATGGCTGAAGCTAACAAAGCTTTCGCTCATTTACGCTGGTAGTCTGACAAATATTCAACGTTCCTTTACTATAAATATCGGGTGGCAAATTACTCATTTGCCACCACTATCTTAGATAGATCCGATATCATAGACTAAAGGAGTAAACTTATAAGGTAGCCCTCCAAATGAAAAAAAATAGTGCTCTCGACATAATTAGAAACATCGGTATTATGGCGCATATCGACGCCGGTAAAACTACTGTTACTGAAAGAATCCTGTTCTATACAGGGTATCTCCATAAAATGGGTGAAGTACACGATGGAAACGCCTTTATGGACTGGATGGAACAAGAAAGAGAGAGAGGGATTACTATTACTTCGGCAGTTACCACCTGTAACTGGAAAGAAAAACAGATTAATATTATTGATACACCAGGACATGTTGACTTTACCGTCGAAGTTGAACGCTCTTTACGTATTTTAGACGGCGCGATAGGTGTCTTTTGCGCTGTAGCCGGTGTTGAGCCGCAGTCGGAAACCGTATGGCATCAGGCTAATAGCTATAAAGTGCCGAGACTTGCCTTTATCAACAAGATGGATAGGGTCGGTGCCGACTTTGACCACGTAATTGAGATGATCAAAGAGAGGCTTACAGAGAACGTATTTGCAATTCAGATCCCAATAGGCAAGGAAGACAACTTTAAAGGGATTGTTGACCTTATTGAGATGAAAGCCTACTTTTCAGAAGAAAGCTCCCTCGGTATCAACTATACTTGTACAGAAATACCTGCAGAGCTTAAGGGTATGGCAGCTGCAAAATATGAGCAGATGCTCGAAATAATCACTAAATTTGACGACAATATTCTTACCAAATTCTTGGAAGGCAAACCTATCGAAAAGGAAGAGCTGAAAAGAGCAATCCGAAAGATTTGTATTGAAAACAAAGCAACCCCATTACTCTGTGGCTCTGCCCTAAAAAATACAGGAATCCAATTCTTGTTAGACGCTATTCTCGATTATCTCCCTTCACCAAATGATGTCCCACCAATAGTGGCAAAAGATGTTAAAACAGAACAGAGTTTAACCGTTTATCCTGATGTTGATGGTAAATTCTCCGCACTGGCATTTAAGTGCCAGATGGATAAATTTGTTGGCAAACTCCTCTATGTCAGGGTTTATTCAGGGACTATCAAAAGGGGTGACTTGATTGTAAATCAAACTAATAATCGGAAAGAGCGGGTCACCAGAATACTTCAAATGTTTTCCAACAAAAAGAATGACTTAGATTACTTGAGAGCTGGCGATATCGGAGCGTTAGTAGGGACTAAAACAGTGATTACTGGTGATACTATCTCCACCGAAGAGAATTATATCCTATTAGAGCAGATAGTGTTTCCTGACTCGGTTATTTCAATCGCAATAGAGCCGAAGACCAAGGCGGATCAAGATATTCTCAGCGATTCACTCAATAAAATGCAGGAAGAAGACCCTACTTTTCACGTACATCAGGATAAAGAGACAGGGCAGACCCTTATTTCGGGAATGGGTGAGCTACATTTAGATATAATTGTTGACAGATTGAAGCGAGAGTATAATGCGCAGATAAACACGGGAACGCCACAGGTTGCGTATAAAGAGACTATTACTAAAGGGGTGGAGTCAGAAGGTAAGTTTGTCCGTGACTTTGAAATGAAAGGGCATTATGCAGTAGTTAATCTTCGTGTATCACCACTTGAGGATGAGCTGATTACCGAGCATAAGAAAAACCTCTTCTTTGATAGGATTGAAGATGACAATATCTTGCCGAGCCACTTTAGAAAGATGGTTGGTGAGGGTGCTCTAAGTGCACTAATTGATGGTCCGTTGAGCGGTAACCCTGTAGAGCGTGTTAAAATAGAGCTTATCGATGGTGCTTACGATGAATCGGTATCGAAAGATGTAGACTTTATTATTGCAGCTTCTATTGCTGTTAATGACGCTTTACAGAAAGCGTCGCCTGCACTGATGGAGCCGATAATGCTCGTTAACGTTATTACACCAGATGATTTTGTTGGTGACATAATAGGTGATCTTAACTCAAAGCGTGGTAGGATAGTCGAGGTTAAGACAAGTATGAACAGGCAACACATTATTTCAGAGGTTCCGATGGCTGAGCTCTTCGGTTATTCAACCAGAATAAGGTCATTGTCACAAGGGCGTGCCGTTTATACAATGGAGTTTCTAAAGTATGAAAAGGCTCCTATGCTGGTTCAAAACAGTGTTATCAAAAATATGAGGGGATATTAAACCGAGGGGGAAATATGGATATTTCATTACAATTTTTAGGAGATAAGGCGGTAATGAAGATTTCTGGTTCTGTAGCCAGCGAAGATGTGTTTGAGCTACAAGAGAAGTTAAATGAGGTGAAAAACTCTGGGGTTAAGAGATTGGAAATGGATCTTTCTAACTGCAGAAGTATGTGTAGCTCGGGAATCGGGAAAGTACTCTACTTTTATAAAGATTTCCAAGAACAAGGAGGTGAGTTCGAAATAGTAAAGAGCTCCCCCAGTATCTATGAGCTGTTTACCACGATTAAACTGAACCAACTCTTCGACATAAATCTCTAAAATCTATTGAAATTTTAAATGTAGTATGGAAAGACGACTACTGATTATTGATGATTCTTTAGAATTTCTCAAATCACTGACTAATCTGCTCGAACTGTACCACTATAAGGTCAAAACAACAACCTGTGGTCAAGAGGGGATAAAACTACTCTCATCACACAACTTTGACTTGGTATTATGTGACTTTCATGCGCCAAATGTTGGCGGGATTGAATTGCTTGAAAGGGTTAAACTCACCTTAAATCCCGATATTCCCATAATCCTGATGGCACGCCATATCTCTGTAGACCGCACGCTTAATTCAATCCGCTTAGGCGCCGCCGACTTAATTAGAAAGCCTATTGATGACTTTCAAATAATTAAGGCTATCTCTCGCCAATTAGATAAAAAAAAGGTCAACCCATACCAACTACAGATCAGCTCGTTCCTCGTGGGAACACATTACAGCTTTGAGTTTACCGCTCACGACTTTGTTTCCACTAACATAGTTGATTTTTTAACTAACCATCTCAGTAATATAAAAAATATAACCCCTGCCATAGTAAACGAACTATCGCTCTGTGTAGAAGAGTTGATCAGTAATGCCTTTATCCACGGTACATTTGGTCTCGGAAGCGCCTATAAAGAGCTGAGTAACGATCAATATAACCGCTTTATAACTCAGCTCTTAGGTAGACCCAGCATCTCTGAGAAAAAAGTGTTTATTAATATCACTTACCGTAAATCAACAAGCATACTGACCATATCAGTAACCGATCAGGGCTCTGGGTTTAATTATAAGAATATTAAAATCGACGAAACAAATCTGTTCAGAGGTATTGGCCTTATTAGCGTACTATGTGACAAAGTGGCATATTCCAACGGTGGGCGAACCGTTCGCATAGAAAAAATCCTTGAAAGAAAACCGAAGCCCGCTTCGGTTAGTAGCCAAGGTTAACATCACCCTCAATTAGTATAAAGGGCTGACCGTTTGAGTACTATTAGAGAAACTATTGAACGTCTGTCAGCACATCTTCACGCTTCAAGTATTCCAAACTATCATCACGAAACACTCCTCATAATTTCTTTCGTAACAGGAATTCCCCACTTAGAGCTAAATCTTCACCATAATAAGATGTTAAGCTCGAAGCAGAACGATGAGATAGAGAGCATTCTCCAAAGAAGAATCAAAAGAGAACCTCTACAATATATTTTTGGTGTGAGTAATTTTTATGGACTTTCATTCAAGCTGTCGCCCGCTGTTCTAATCCCGAGACCCGAAACAGAGCTCTTAGTAGAACGGATTATCCAAGATTGTTCATTCTTAGAAGAAAAAGAGCTAACTAAACCTAAAAAGCTGTTAGATATAGGTACCGGCTCAGGTTGTATAGCCATCACTTTGGCAAAATATCTGCCAAAGTGGAAGATAGAGGCTTCAGACATTTCGTTAGAAGCGTTGAAGGTCGCAAAAGGTAATGCGAGCTTAAATGGTGTGAGCATAGAGTTTCATCATTCAGACCTATTTGCTAATATCCCTGCGTTAGAGTTAAAAGGGGCTAAATACGACGTAATAGTTTCAAACCCCCCATATATCCCGGAAGGAGAATATGTCGCTTTACAGCCCGAAATTACGCTCTATGAGCCCAAAATAGCCCTTGTCGCTGAAAACAAGGGGGTGTTCTTCTACGAGCAGATTTTAATGAAGGGGAAAGAGTTCTTGAATGATGAAGGAAAGGTTTATTTTGAGATTGGCGCTACGCAGAGTGATGATATTATCAGGATCGCTGAGCAAAACGGTTATAGAGTAGTTGACATCTTAAGAGATTATCAAGATTTTGTAAGGGTACTGGTTTTCGGAAAAATTTGAGATAAATAGGAGATTTTATGGAAAAGCTTTGGATAGAGGGCGGGGTTCCCTTAACAGGAGAGGTTGAAATTAGTGGTGCTAAGAATGTAGTTTTGCCATTAATGGCAGTATCCCTTTTGGCAGACGGTATTTTTGCGATAGAAAAGGTGCCTGCGCTCAACGATATAAAGATGATGGCTCATCTGTTACGCGTTATCGGTTCCAAAGTGGACTATTCATCGAAAACGAAGACAATGACGATAGATAACAGTTATTGTAGCTATTATGAAGCGCCTTACGAGTTAGTAAACAAGATGCGTGCTTCAATTTATGTATTAAGTCCCCTCTTAGCCAGGTTTGGACAAGCAAAAGTCTCTCTTCCTGGTGGATGTGCTATAGGTCCGCGACCTATAGATCTTCACTTAAAGGCTCTCGAGCAGATGGGGGTGAAAATTGAGGTTAATCACGGCTATATAGAGGCGGAGGTAGATCGGCTCAAAGGGGCAGAGATTATCTTTGAAAAGGTAAGTGTGGGGGCAACGGTAACAGTTCTAATGGCTGCTGCATTAGCAGAAGGTGAAACGGTTATTAAAAACGCAGCAGTAGAACCTGAAGTTATGTCGGTAGTAGCCTGCTTAAACGCTATGGGTGGCAAGATAGAGAAAAGGGGTGATTCGGAATTACGTATCATAGGTGTTGAGAAACTCCGCCCTATCACCTTTAAAGCCATACCAGACCGGATAGAGGCGGGTACCTTCCTGATAGCAGCTGCCGTTACCAAAGGGGAAGTAAAGATTACAGGTTGTGAGCCTTTACACATTGAGGCGCTTATTCAAAAGCTGAAAGAGGCAGGATGTGAGGTTCAAGCCGGTGATGACTGGGTTAAAGTTAGCCGCAAAGGGGATCTTAAACCGGTCGATATAGTAACACACCCTTACCCCCTTTTCCCAACTGATCTTCAAGCACAATTTGTAGCCCTGATGTCGTTAGCCAAAGGAACAAGTGTAATCGAAGAGACCATTTTTGCCGAACGATTTCATCACGTACCAGAACTTAATAGATTAGACGCCAATATCGTCGTTGAAGGGAATAAATGTATTGTTACTGGCGTAAGCAAGCTTAGCGGTGCCGAAGTTATGGCAACCGATCTTAGAGCAAGTGCAGCATTGATTATAGCTGGACTGGCAGCCGAAGGTGTAACCAAAGTGTCCAGAATTTACCATCTCGATAGAGGATACGAACGAATCGAGGTTAAGTTAGAAAAATTAGGCGCTAAAATCAAACGAATAATTGCTTAGAGAGCAGGGTTAATACTGATGAAATTTTTGATAACAGGTGGAGCGGGGTTTATAGGTTCACATCTCTGTGAAAAGCTTTTAGATTTAGGGCATCAAGTAGTATGTTTAGATAACTTCAACGATGCCTATGATCCTCAAATTAAGAGGGAAAATGTAACAAAGTGTTTGGCAAGCAATAGAGTTGCCACTCTTGAAGAACCACGTTATGTTCTAATTGAAGGGGATTTGAGAGACGAACAGCGTTTAGAAGAGATCTTTTCCAAACATTCTATCGATGTAGTTATTCATCTCGCCGCAATGGCCGGAGTACGCCCGTCTATTGCAAATCCGATCCTCTATTATGATGTGAATGTTACCGGTACGCTCAACCTCTTAGAGAAATGTAGAACATATCATATAGATAAATTCATCTTTGCCTCCTCCTCTTCAGTATACGGTAATAATGAAAAAGTGCCATTTGAGGAGACCGACCCGGTTGATAACCCTATTTCCCCTTATGCGGCAACGAAAAAGAGCGGCGAGCTACTCTGTTACACCTATCATCACCTCTATAAAACATCTATAGCGTGTCTAAGGTTTTTCACAGTGTATGGCCCAAGGCAAAGACCTGACTTAGCAATCCATAAGTTTGCTAAGAAGATGCTAAATGATGAGCCAATTCAGCTCTACGGAGATGGAAAGTCTACCCGAGATTATACTTATATAGACGATATAATTGACGGTATTGTTAAGTCTATCGATTTTGTGAGCAATAAAACAGCTTATGAAATCTTTAACTTAGGAGAATGCCAAGCTATCAGGTTAGACAAAATGATCCATCTGTTAGAAAAAGTATTAGGGAAAGAAGCATTGATAGAGAGATTGCCACATCAAGAGGGTGATGTCTATCATACTTGCGCCTCAATTGAAAAGAGTAAGCGAGTGTTAGGCTACTCGCCAGATACAGAGTTTGAAGAGGGTTTGAAAATCTTTGCCGACTGGTTGCTAAAAAAATAGCAAGCCCCTCACAGGGAAGAGCTTGCCATCAATATCGTCTTTATATCTGCTTGTAAGCTTTACTCAACGACTGCTAAAACGTCTTCTCTCGATAAAATTATATATTTTTTCCCTTCAACGTCAACTTCAGTGCCACTATACTTACCGTAGAGAACTGTATCCCCTTCTTTAAGTATTTTTTGCAGCTCTTCATCTGTGCCAACGGCGATGATTACGCCCATTTGTGGTTTTTCTTTAGCTGTATCAGGGATAATGATTCCACCTACATTTTTTTCTGCAGCGTCTTGTACTTTGATCACAATACGATCATCGATAGGTCTAAGTTTCATATGTTCCTCCAAAATCATTCTTTATAGTTTTTACTTTAAGTTGCTGTTTAGCAAACAGAGTTAACGAGTGCCAGTTTTGCAGACAGAGATAATCTGTCAACCTATTTTACCGACACACTGTTTTAAGACCTATACAACACTTAGCCATAAGACTCATCTGCCAAATATAACCGATAAGAATAGACCCAATTGCTTGTCCGTTAAGATATCTGCTGGAAATGCCGGTATTATTTGGTGCAAAGTAGCTAAAGTACATATAGTCAACAAGATCCCCCCTTGTTTACTCAGCGGTATCATGTATTAGATTATGGGGACTGTCTGTTGGTGGTTTGATTGTGTTTAGTTGACGAAAAGGGATCTTTAGGTTTGAATAGTAGCTATTTTTTCGCCCATCTTTACAGTAGTTTCGTAGTAGAGCTTAGTATTGTTTATCAAATCTTGGTCTATGGATATGGTTCCTTCTTTGAAGAGTAGGATTACCGACGAGCCACCAAACTCGAAGTATCCTTTCTCGTCCCCCTTTTTTACAGACAAATAAGGAGTGAAGGTTTGCTTTATGCTCCCTACAAGTGTAGCGCCGATTTCAGCCATTATGACCTCTTTGAAGTGTTTGCTATCGAGTATGGTGTATTCCCGTCTATTCTGGAAGAAGGTTTTATATTTACGTTTGATTGAGTGGGGTGAGACGGAGTAGTATTTTCCTTTAATGAAGTTGCTTGCACTGGGTTTAGTGTCAAAGGGGAAGTGATAACGATGATAGTCTGCAGGAGCGAGCCTAACAATGATCAGGCTTCCGTTAAGGTATTGATTAGCCAGTTCTTTATTGTTTAAGAATTCAGTGAGTAAGAAGTCATACCCTTTAACTACGAAATGTAAGTCTTTCTCAATATTTTGGTAGGCGAGTAATTTGCCGTCTGCAGGGGAGATGACGGTTGATTCATCTTGATCTATCGGTCTAAGTTCAGGTCTGATTTTACGCGTAAAGAACTCATTAAAGGACTTGTATTCTTTGGGAGTTATCTTTTCATACTGGGAGAGATCGATGTCAAAAATCTCTACAAACTGTTTGATTTTCTGAGCTGAAATCGAGGTGTTCATATAATGGCCATAGAAGTCTGAGAATGACTTTCTTTTAATTACCGACTCTAAGGCAATATTACCAAACGGCGTATAATAGAGCCATTTAAGCCACTGTTCAGCCGGTATTATTTCACGGCAGAGTTTCCCTGATTCGCGTTCTATATAATAAATGGGTGGGATCCGTTTATAATAGATCGGCGATCGCAACTTAGATAAAATCATCGCAGCTGAGCGTTACTGTGACGGGAAAGCTCTGATTAGGAAAGTTATTTTGAAGGTAGACAAGATTGAGCCGAGCACTATAAACGCAATCATAATAACCTTTGCATAGTCTTGAGCCTTCAGAGTTCCTAATATCATAGGGTCTTTAGAGAGGTACGCTGACGCTCCGTATAACTCTTCACCGATTAGCGTATAGTCGCAAGTGGTGATGAAAAAGGGTATTTGTGTCGTTGAGTCAGACCCTGCTATTTGGATTGCTCCCTGTGTGTTTCCAACCTCTGTCATAATAAGTGCCTCTGCGAAGAAGACGCCTAAGTAGAAATTAGCGGCTGTTTTCTCTCGGATCATAATTCCGTTCACAGCGGCGACAAAGGCGAACTGGTCTCCTGCGATGTAAAAGATGTCATCACGGTTATATGTGTCAGGTCTGCCGGCGGAGATGTGAGACTCTCTAACAGTCTCCATAGCCACGGGCAAGACGATGTAGTCTGCAACGGGGACTAATACACGTGTATCGTATTCTGCAGTCTTGCGAGCGACATTACTGAGGATTGAGAGGCTGGCAAGTGTGGCAGTCTCTTCAATGTATCCAAAGCCTGGCACGTATAAGATCGGTCTTCCCATTTCGGTAGCTCTACCTACGGCGTTGTCGATCTCTTGGAGTCCTGCAATAGGTCTGATATACATTTCTTTTCCTTTAAGGGCTTGCCGGATGACCAGGAAGACGATTAGACCGAATAATAAAGATGCGATCAAGGCAGGTATCTGGTCTCTTTTGAACCAGTTTGAAATGGGATACAGGTAGGAATCTCCGTCGACTTTATAAACCGGGTCGACTCTAAACAGGGCATTATTGTCTGTCTTAGCAAAAATATATTCATAGCTTCTACTGTTCCGCTCGTTGATTTCGAGGAGTTCTTTGAGGCGTTGCTTTGGGTCGGAAATCTGATTTATTTTACTGAGTAGGGGATGTTCAGTTTCTAACCAGAGTTTTTCCCTATAATATTCTAATTCGCCTTGAATTGAGGGGAGCTCTTCTTCAGAAGCGGAACTACTTTCAGTTTCTAACCGAGCTATTTTTTCTTTATAGAAAGCGATATCTTTTTTTATTTCACTGCCGAAGATACTTGTGGTGGCATATTGATCTTTATCGCGATCATACTCGATGGTAATAGAGCTATCGAAGAGGATATATCCGGTTTTAGGGTCGATTTGGTTGACCACTCTATAGATAGTCTCTTCGTAAGGGATGTTGTCATCATATGAGCGGGTAAAGGGGCTTAAAAGGCGAGCTAAATCGAAATCAGAGTCGAGTCTTGATCTTCTGTATACGTAGTAAGAGTAGTCGGATACTACCTCATCTTCGAGCATCAGTTCAGAGTTTTCGAAGAGTCCAAACTCGTCATTATAGTGGACAGTTTGAGTTAGTGTATAAGATTTGAATCCAGACTCAGAGATGAGCTTGGGGGTCATTTCGACAGATAGCCCTTCTCTCATAATAGAGCTGTCGTCAATTTTCAGTTTAACCATTTTTTCTGGGAGAAATTCGTCTATCTCTTTGATAAGTCTGCCCTGTTGATCGTAAAACTTGAAGGTAATGCCTTTGATTTTATCCTTTGGGTTGTCTACAAAATCGTAGTTTAGCATTATTTTAGTTCGTTTTCCGTTAAGGAAAGTGGCTTGGGTCATAAAAACAAGGGGACGTCCATAGAGTAGCTGATTGTAGTCACCTTTATCATCTGGTTTATCAGAAAACTGGTAAGAGGGCATACTTGGAATTTCGGTTGAGTTAGTTACTGCCGGGGCTACAATCTCCGAGAAGGTTCGATTGCCGAGATAGTCGTCATATGACAGGATAAAGCGGTACTTTTCAGGGGTCTTCCAATCAAAATTGTAGTTGATTGAATTATGACAGTCTTCAAACTTGCCTTCGCTGTACTCTATATAGTGCAGATTAGGAAAGGTTGCGTTAGTGGTGTAAATAATTGTAGAGGGGTCTTTAAGGTTTGTTTCTGCCTCTTCGATGTTCTTCTTATCAATAGCTTCAATATACCTTTCCATTACTGCCATTTTATCTTCGGTAATGATGTGTACATTTCTTTGAAGTACTTGGTTTGAAATGGATGGGTCTGTCCATTCAAATTGAAGCCGGTTTTCGTCTTGGATTGTAGCAACTGAGAAGGAATATGGTTTTTCGGGTGAGTTTGGGAGCGGTATTCCTTCCACTATAGGTGCGTAGTCATAGTAGTGTCTTTTCTCATCGACTGCTAAAACGGTGTAGTAGTAAGGTTTATTTGGGATTATTGAGGCTAAAAAGCCGTCAAATTTGCGGAAGGGTAGTCCACCCATTATATCTCTACTGGTCTCATCATCTTCACTTATTTCTGAAGCATCTATTGCTTTGGATTGAAAATAGTAGTTTTTCTTAGGGATCATTGCCAAAACTGTGAAATCGTTCAGGTATTTACCAAAAACCTTTTGGTCTCGAGGCATTTTTCTGAAGAGCGGACTGTTTTCTTTCTGTTGAACCTCTCTCCGCAGTTTTGCAGGGGAGAAGAAATCGACAAACTCGCCGAAACCGGAGTCGGTATAGAATAATTTTGGTGAAGCAACACCGACCATTGGGTCTATCTCAATAGTACCGATATGGAACAGTGTGTCGGGGCTTGCGCCGCGGTAGACACGATACTCAATAATTCTATTTTCGGCTGGTAGCGGAGTCCAGGTAAGTGTCAGTCCATCTCCGTTGTCGTGTGGTACGTCATTAATCTCGAGGTCGGTAATAATATTTTTAGCCTTAGTAGCGTAGAGCGAAGAGATTGGCAGTATTATGGCAATTAAGAACAGTATTAAATAGCAATTACGATGTTTCAGCATAGTAAACTCCTTGAGCTGTAACCTTATTTTAACGGTAACTCTATCAAAGAATGCGGGAAACAGGCTAAGAGCTGTCCCCCGCAAAGTAACTTACGTATTTAAGATATATTAACTTAGATCAACTTTAAGAAGTCGTGGACTAAGAACTGTATTCTTCCGATCAGTAGTGATAGACGTGCCATCACAGTGTATCCAAAGGATGCACCGAAGCCGATCATCATATACCAGATACCGATTTTGGTGAACTTTCCGTAAACGCCTTCGTGTGATTTCGAGAAGAAGAAATAGAGAAGAATTGTGATAGTTCCGATGAAGATAATAAATGAGTTAATATCCATAATCGGAAGCATAGCACTTCTCATCTGAACGAGTACTGATGCGTGCATCGAAAGTGGTACACCCATACCGATGATACCCATTGAGAAGACAATTGGATATCTCGATAACCAAGCTAACTTTCTGTTAAATCGGAAGATGAAGAATGTACCTAAAATTGCTGGGAAGATAAGTGCATACTGTCTCTGTAAGAAGATCGGAGTGTACAAGAAGGGGATAAACACATTTTTATACACGAGTGGTATAGCATAACCCATTGATACGCCGACCAATAAGTGTTCAGCAAATCGATAAAACGGGTTATCTTTCCAGAGAAAAGAGAATATTGATAGCGTCAGAAACGCTGCTACTAAATTGCTTATATTTTCTAACATTGTAACCCCCTAATTCAACTCTTTGTTTCTGCGGCGTTCTATGAAGTAACCGATGTTTCCGATTACAATGAAAAGAATAATCAAAATGTGAACTACCGTCTGAGCGTTCATACCGATACGAGCCGCTTTAAACTTGTAGGGTACTGTATCGTCGGTGATTGAAACGTGTGTCGTACGGGCAATTTCACGACTAAATGGTTTATCGTGGATTGCAAATAAGTCTACCAGTTTCTCATATTCTGCAGCACCTTTGAGGCCGGCAAGTATACCAACAAGCTGTCCTGTCTGGATGTATGGATAAGCGTCAGCTGCCATAACTGCAGTGATACCTGCTGCGACGTTGACTCCGAAACGGGGTCTTGCGTAAACAAACCAAGAAGCACCAAAACCTGACCCTGAGGTCTCTATCACAAGGTTCATTTCGTTATAGTTCTTAATTTTTTCCATCATCGGTAAGTTCGCAAGTTGTCTACCCTCAGCGTCAGTTTTCACAGCCTCAGAGATATCGTCACCCATACCAAGAACTATAGGTAAGTAAAGAGCACCTGGTTTATAACCAATGTTAATATAGTCGACCCCAGATTGGATATCTGGGAACTCTTCTTTTACGGTGTTTATAGCGTAGTCGACTAATGGAGCTGCCGTTTCCAAGAAGCAGATGGTGAAAACTTTAACTTTTCGCTGGAAGGCATGACGTAAGATAGCAACTTCCATTGGGAAGAGCTCAGACATAGTCGAAGCATCATGCATAAAGTCGATCATAATAGCACGATCGTCACGTCCTGCATATGAGTCAATCAACTGATATATATTTTCAGTCGGTGTAGTAGTGTAAGTTTTTGAGTCGAAGACGACTACCAAAGGTATAGTAATCGCAAGAGCAACTAAGAGGTAGATCCATCTTCTATCAAGAGCTTGTAATTTTTCAAAGAAATTCATAACAGTTTCTCCCCCTTAATTAGTCGCCACTACCGAGGTAAGTGCGTTCAATCCCGAGCATTATCTTTAGCGAAACCGCAGTTCCGCCGAGACCAACACCGAGTGCAACTCCACGTTTAGCTGCGAGGTTTGGAACGTTTAAGATCCAGTTCGAAATCTCTGGGATCCATTTGCTAATAGCCATTCCGATTGGAACTTGAGCAATCATAACAATGATTGCTGAAACTAAGAGCACAGTGGCCTCCGGTGATCTTGCCCGGAAAGCTTTATAAGCAGCAGACGCTATGTAGAACGCTAAAAGTGAAAACATAGTTGAAGACATAGGCATCTGTACGTTTTTGAACAGCCACATGTAAGGTGTACCCTGTTGAGTACCCCAAATAAAGCCAGAAGCACTGGTGAAAACAAGAGCACCAAGTGTCACAATACTGTATTGCCAGTTGGGCATTCTGCGTGAGATTTTACCCCAATGGACTGTAAAAAGGCTCATAACGCCTAAAACAACGGCGAAAGAGGTCATCGTTCTGACCCAGCTGAGCCACCATTGGTAGAAGTTATCCGATATTTTATGCGGAATAAATGTGTGTCCCACGAAAAGGAAGCATAAAATTATAACTAATGCTAAAGGAATCTGTCGTTTCATACTTTCTCCCCCTATTTATCAGGAAATATGTTGATTAAGAATGTTATCTTTGCCGTTGAAAGAGCCGTGCCCACAATTAAGAACACTAAAATGATGGCTTTTGTTACGTCAACAGCCTTTAAGTTGCCAATCATCATAGGATCTCGAGCTAAATAAGCCGACGCTCCATAAAGCTCCTCCCCTATAAGCGTGTAGTCACAGGTTGTGATAAAGAATGGAATCTGTGTGACTGCATCAGAGCCTGCAATCTGAACGGCGCCAATTGAGTTACCTGTTTCGGTCATCAAAAGTGCCTCTGCATAATACATACCCATATAGAAACAGGTAGCACATTTCTCACGAAGCATAACGCCGTTTACTCCTGCAACGAAAGCAAACTGGTCGGTTGTGATAAAGAAGACGCTCGACTTGTCATAGGTGTCAGGTCTTCCAGCTTCATAGTGCGCATCTTTGACGATTTCTTGTGCGATTGGCATCACTATATAGTCTCTAACAGGAACTATGATTTTAGTGTCGTATTCTGCCGCTTTAGTAGCTACTTTACCCAGAATCGATAAACCTGCCAAGGTGGCAACATCACCAATACCAGAAAGTCCAGGTTGGAAAAGAATTGGGCGACCCATTTCAGTCGCTCTACCAATAGCGTTGTCAATTTCTTGCAGCCCTGCAATAGGTCTGATGTACATATCGTGCCCTTTTTTGGCGCGTCTGATCATAAACCAAACAAGGAAACCAAAAAGAAGTGAGGCGATAAGTGTTGGTATACGCTCTTTGTTGAACCAGTTAGAGATTGGAATAAAGTAGTCGTTTCCTTCTTCGTCATGGAATATATCGGTCTCAACAAAGCCGGCATGACCGTCTGTTTTAACCATTCTGTACTGGAAGTGTCTGAGTTCATCTTCACGTCTCTTAGAGAGAAACTTCATTCTTTTCTTATTATTTGTAATGCTGTTGGCTTCCTGGAAGTATTCATTATTATTTGTATCAAGGTACCCCTGGTAGCGATTAATTTGAGCCTGTAGTTGAGCTTTTTCGTTCTCGTCTTCTACAGTAGCGAGCTTAGCTTCAGCATCTTTAATTTCTTTAGTATATTTTTCAATCTTGTGTTCTACCACTGAGAGATAAATGTCTGTGTTAACAGTAGTTTTTGTCTCTTTATCGTAATAGGCGTTGATTGAAGTATCTACAAGGAGCAGATTCTTATCTAAATCGAATTCACCCACACCTTTGTAAACTGTAGTTTCATAGCGAACTATGTCATCTGCTTGTCGCATTACACCTGCTGAGCGAGTACTGAAGCGGAATGTTTCACTTGTGTAGGGTTTTTTGTATACGACGTATGAGTAGTCTTGTACCTTCTCGATTTTTTCACCATTCATATATAGTTCGAGTGGTTGGAAGGTACGATAATCTTCATCATATTGCATCTCTTGTTTAAGAACGTAGTCGGCAGGTACTTCTTCGCCAGCAGTTTTCATTCTAATCTCGAATGCTATTTTACGATTTATATCGTACTCAGGTGAGTCTGGCGAGTATTTCTTTGGTAGCGTGATGTTGAAGAGCAGGTCAGGATGGAATTCGTTAACGCTTGTAATGAGTGCACCTTCGTCGTCATAGATGTCAAAGTAGATGTTTCTGACTTTATAGTTACGATTTGTTTCAAAGTCGTAGTTAATAGTCAGTTTAGTCTTATCTTTATTCAAGAAAGATGAGTTAGTTAAGAATACAACGGGTTTCTCCCAGAATACGCACATATAGTCACCTTGGTCGTCTGGCTTGTCTGCGACGGTAAAGTTTGGAACTGTTGGCAGGTGTTCTGAGCTGGTAACCATTAGTTTAGCGATATTGGAATAGCTGGTTCCACCGTACCAGTCTTCAAGTTGGAAAACGAAATGATAATTATCGACTTTATCTGAGTCGAAGCTTACATTAATACCGTTTTTCTCGTCGACTATTGAGTTCCCTTCTACTTTCAAAGAGACTGTATTCTCAGTGGTAAATGGGGTACTGAGAATCAATGAGCCTGGGTTTTTCTTAGTGGCTTTTATCTCTTCTATATCTGGGTCGTTAAATCGGTCAATTCTGTTTTGAACAATTAAGTTATGCTCGTCGTTGAATTCATGGTAAGCGTTAAGATCTTTATCGTGAACCAAGAAAATATTGTTGTTTCTAAGAAGGTCTGTGTTTAATGGTAAAGTCCACTCAAACTGTAGCTGATCTTTATCTTCTACATAAACTGAATGAAAGTTGCGGATCAATTCTGGGTCGTTAATCCTTGGAATACCCTCTACAATATCGGCGTATGGATAATATACACGACTCTCGTTCACTGCGATCACAGTGTAGTAGTAGGGTTTGTTTGGGATTAGCTTTTTGAGTAGCGACTGAAATTGATCTAAGCGAAGACCTGCATAGAAGTTAGTTTCGTTATCAATCTTACGTTCGACCATCTTAGTCTTATAATAAAACGCGTCTTTAGGAATGACGCCAAGTATCGAATAGTCTTTCAGCATCGGTCCGATAATGTTAAGGTCTCTTGGAATGTTTCGATAAAGTGGGCTATCTTTATCTTGCTGAGCCTCTTTTCTCTGCTTAGCTGGAGAGCTGATGTCAACAAACATATTGTAACCATTGTCATAGTAGTTAACTCTTTCTCCAGGGAAGCCTGTTTGCGGGTTAACTGGTACGGAGCCTACAAAATAAAGGTTTTCTGGATTAGCACCTCTATAAACTCTGTACTCAATAATTCTTTTTTCAGGACCTAATGGTTTCCAGCTTACTTGAAGACCACTGCCATCATCGTTGGGAATATCATCCACGCGAAGATCTTGTACAACAAACTGTGCAGCGGTTTCAGATTTAGACTTAGAGTCCTTTGCCCAACTCGCTGGAGCAATATAAAAGAATAGACAAAATATTATCAGATACATCAGCGTAGTCTTGATTTGCGCTGAATTATTCTTCCACATTAATCCAGAAAAAGCAGATAAACGGCGTTTACCCTCTTTTTGGTTAATCATATTCATTCTCCTGTCTTGTGAGTAACCTCACCTTCATCTTTTGTTTTCTATAATCTGTATTAGTACTCATTTTTATCTTAAATTGTCCTGTATAGGTTATCGCATAACGATATTACGAATAGCATCAGACCCTTTACTCATCAAATCATCGTAGTATCTTGTCAAGCCTTTGAAGTCACCTTCTTCATTTTTTGGCACTGGTGGAGAAGGAACGTTGTTCATCCTTAATGGGTCAATAGCCTTGCCATTCAGATAAACAGTGTAGTGCAGATGGGGTCCTGTCGATAGACCAGTCGAGCCTACATAACCGATTACCTGATTTTGAGAAACTCTAACACCTTTTTTAATACCTTCACCATATCGGCTTAAATGCCCGTATAATGTTTCATATCCGTTAGTGTGCCTAATCATAACTGTTTTGCCATATCCGCCAGTCATACCGTTGACCGTCGGATGTCCACCTTTCCACGCTGCGTGGCTTACAACTCCATCTGATGAGGCGACTACAGGAGTTCCAGTTGGTGCGGCAAAATCGACACCGTTATGTGGCCTTACTATCTTAAGTATCGGATGATTTCTACCAGTAGAGAAATAAGAGCTGATACGGGTGTAATTTAACGGTGATTTCAAGAATGCTTTCTTGAAAGACTTCCCTTCAGAGTCGTAATAGCCAACCCCGCCCTCTTTGTTTTGATAGCGATAAGCTCTCTTATTGTAGCTGTTACCCTGATATTCAGCCGCTAAAATATTGCCGTATTGAACAAATTTACCGTCAACCATATACTGTTCGTATATTAAAGAGAATCGGTCACCTTGTCGAGGGTCGATAAAGAAGTCTAAGTCCCACTGAAAAATCTCGGCAAATCTTACTGTTAGATGAGGTCCTTCCCCTTGTTCAAACATAGCCTCGTAAAGAGAGCTTGTGATGACACCTTCAGTTTTACGGAGTACTGTTTCTGTTTTTAAAGTGTCGACTTTAGAGATGTAAAAACCGGTAGTATCAAGTGAAACGACATAGTTTTTAACTTTTTCTCGTACTGGATAATAGGTGAGGGAATGGATTACCTCAAGGGAGTCAATCTTTACATAAAAGCTGTCAGCTGGCTGGCATCTTCTTAAATCATACGTTGAGTTTAGTGCGTTTACTACTGGGTAAACAGCAGTACTTTTTAATCCTTTGCTTTGAAGAGCTTGAGCTAAGTTTTCGCCAGTGTTTACAGTGCCCCCAATATAGTTAAAGTGATCAATCTCTATATTGGATAGGTCGTCGATACGTCCTTTGCAAGAGGTTGACAGTAATGAAAAGAGTATTAGAAAAAAATGCAGACCTATAACTGAATAAGGAAAACGATTCTTCTCTTTACACAATTTTTTCATTAGTTCACCTCAAGTACCGACATTAAAAAATGCAGGTATCTTTCTCTATTTGCCTACGAACCTCGCGGTATAAAAAGGCGCTGAGTCTGTTTATATTAAGGGTTATCATTATGTTCTTAGTACTTCCATAGTAAATTTGTCACGAACTTGGATAAAAAAACGGAGTAGTCCATTTTGTCAAATAAAAAGGTCTTTGGGGATTATTTCAGAGACTGTATAAATAGATCCGGTGACTACTACTATATCCTCTTTGTTGCAATTGTTCTGAGCGTATTCTACAGCTTTCTTGATGTCCTCTATGACTGTGTATGGGGTATTATGTTTTATTACAGACTCTATCTGGTCAGAAAGTTCTACAGCTCTTTCGGAGTGATTCTTTGCGATGTAAATATGTGTCGCTACCTGACATAGCTTACTAATCATTGTTGCAAAATCTTTATCTTTTAGAATAGAGACTACTATATGCAAAGGGCGATTAGGGTAGAGGAGCTTAAGGTTGTTTACCAGATTATCGATACCCTCCTCGTTGTGTGCACAGTCGAGAATAGTCAAAGGGTTGTTATTGATTACTTGAAGACGTCCTGGCCAGTTTACTTGAGTCAAAGCTGCTCTTGCAGTTTGTTTATTAAAGGCTAACTTATTGGCCGAAAGATAGAATGAATAGGCAACGAGTGCCAGCGCGGAATTATGCGCTTGGTGTTGACCTAATAAATTTGTTTTAAGACCGTCAATCCTATTCGGGAGGGGAATAGAGTCAGAGTTGTTGACAAAGTTAAACTTGGTACCCTGCTTTGAGATGTCAACCAGCTCCACCATAAAGTCAGAACCTAAAGAATAAAGCGAGGCGGATCTCTCTTTGGCAATATTTTGTATGGTCGACAGCGCTGATTTTGATAAGGCTCCAACGACGACAGGTATCCCTTTCTTAATTATACCTGCTTTTTCTGCTGCAATCTGCTCGATAGTATCCCCTAAGATTTGAGTATGGTCTAATCCGATGCTTGTAATCACAGAAACATTGGGATAAAATGGGTTAGTAGCGTCATACTTTCCCCCCAAGCCCACCTCAAAAATATTCGCGGTTAATTGTTTCGCTGCAAACAGGGAGAACGCAAGGGCAGTGGTTATTTCAAAGAAAGTGGCGTTCTCTTCTTCAAAGAGAGGCTTCCATCTTTGGTAATGGCAAATCAGCTCTTCTGCAGGAATGAGCTGTCCGTTTATTCGAAATCTCTCTCTATAGTCGACTAAGTGAGGTGAGGTGTAAAGTCCAACAGTGAGTTTGTCAGATACAGCTAACGCTTCACAGATTGCTGAGGTAGAGCCTTTGCCATTTGTTCCCGCTACATGTATTCCCTTGATTTTGTGATGAGGGTTACCCATCTTTTTCAGAATCAAATTGATTCTGTCTAAATCATACTTGATTTCCACGGTATGTTTTTTTGAGATATAATCAACGAAACGTTGGAGTTTTTCAGTTGTTTTCATTATGATATCAGTTGGTTGATGATACAGTTGCTATATCAAAGATAGAATGTCATTCGAAAGGCCGCTCTATACAGATAGAACGGCCTTTTTTATATAACTTCGTTAATTATCTTCTGATGGAAGTTTGAGAACGTGATCTGGAAGTTCACTTTCAAGTGGACAGGTAACTGTTACTTTGCCAGTACTCCTATTCCCTTGAAGAAAGTATCGAGACTCAGGTGTCCCTGAAGGGCAGACATAAACAGCTTTTCTGAGATATCCGTTTCTAAAAAGATCTGTAGCGTCACCATTAAAATCTTCTTCTTGTTCATTCATATATCTTCTAACGGCACTTTCGATTTCACGCATATTCTTGAGACATTTTTCAGTGTTCTCTTTCTTTTGTACATCCATTACCTGTGGCAGAATTAATATAAAAGCTAAAGCCAGAGCACCGACGATGCTGATTATTAAGTAGATACTGATTCCTCTTTTGTTGCTAAACATTGTTACTCCCAAACGTTATTAGTTTACTTAACTAAGTATTTGCCTCTGTCTTTAGTCGTCAAGGAATTTGTAGAAAAAACTTGGGCGATACACCATAAAAGTATCCACCCTGTTTAATTTCGACGATATTCTTAAGAGCTTCATCCGTGATAATAGGAAACAGATCCAGAGCATTATGCCATTTCCCTTTACCACAGTCTTTTAGTATTTGAAGCGGTGTTTTATCCTCTCTATTTCTGTTCTTTC
>Ga0265293_10001829_pt1 | contig 44985 bp, 39 predicted proteins | sample Munlanlewell138R_FD_192505 | JGI IMG/M metagenome (GOLD analysis project Ga0265293, IMG submission 192505) | Leachate microbial communities from a municipal landfill in Southern Ontario, Canada - Leachate well 138R | ecosystem: Engineered > Solid waste > Landfill > Unclassified | place: Canada... | reverse complement strand
ATCTAAATGGATTGGTTCCAGCGGATACCTATTTCCTAGTGAACGGCGAAGAGACCCGTATTCTAGGTGCCGTTAACATCCGCTACGTTCTGAACGACTCTCTATTGAACTACGGTGGACACATTGGATAAGGGTAGTCTCAGTTCCGTTAAGACGATGATGAAAAACGGAGCCGTGTTGGAAAACGAAGTACAGGAAAGAGGCAAGACTGTACAGCGCTACTGGATCACGCTATAATACCGACTACGAAGGAGTAAGAGATATGCTATACATATTCATGGGACCAAGTTGCACAGGAAAATCAACGGCGGTTAAGAAGATCAAGGACATCGTGGACGCCGAAGTGTTTGCGGGTAAGGATTATCTAAGAATGGCCAAGGGGGAACATGACGCCTGGCAAATGTTCTTTGATAAGCTACGAGCCGCAGCATCAGATACAAATGATCACATTGTCTACCTAATCACAGACAAGGCAGAGCTAGAGCGAGTTGCAGATATTGAAAAGGCACATAAGATCCGATTTACAGCTCCGCTTGAGACAATCAAAGAACGCTTTTCCCAGAGGATGAATGGGAGAATGCCTGGGCCGGTTGAGAAAATGTTAGAGAAGCAATCTGCAGACTGGGAAGGCATTGAAGGGGAGCTGACTGTAGACACGTCGCGGGACGAGGATCTCAAGCGACTCATAGAATTGTTTGAAACCTTGTGGGCAGAAGGATGGAACGGATATGCCAAGGGGGTTTCGTCCCAACAAGAGGATGTCCGACCTTGATTTAGGTTAGGTAGGCCAAGGTTGACGCGGGGGGCGTTGGTTGTGACTGATTACATGAATTCCAAGTGGGCTCTTGAGCTTGTCGACTTGCAGAGAGAAGACGGCTCTTGGGGGTACTTTCACACGTTGAGCAATCCTTCTAAGAGGTATCCCATTACGACGGAGCAAGCTCTGCGCAGGCTGGAGGTTCTGGGTTACACAATAGATGACCACCCAATACGGAAAGCAGTATCATATATGCACGACTGTTTGACTGGAAGAGACGCGTTACCCGACCGAAGAGAAAAGAGTCATGACTGGGATGTATTCTCGGAACTCATGTTAGCTACTTGGATACGTAGATTTACGAAAGAGGATTGCGATGCAAACTGTGTCGCAGAAAAGTGGGCAGACATTATCAGTCACTCCTTTGAGGAAGGCACCTATGACCACGACAAGTATGTAGGTACATATAGAAATGTCTTTCAGTCACCTCCTAAAGGCGACCGTCTGGCCGATCTAGCCACCTTCTATCAAGTGTCGCTGGTAGCGGACCTTATGCGGGATGACATTGCACTCGCTCTCATAGAGTACCTTCTTCAGAATCCAACAGGCATCTATTACCTGTATGATCAGAGACTCATGCAGCCTCCACAGGAGTTTCAATCCAAGCAAGCTAGCAGGTATCTAGCAGCTATTGAGCTCTTAGCGGAGTATAAAAACCCAGGGTGCTGCCACAGGCTCGCCTTTGTCGCCACTTGGTTGAGGCAAAATAGAGAGCTAGAGGGGTATTGGGACATGGGGCCGGGGGCCAAGGATGGAGTAAGGTTTCCGCTATCGGACTCATGGCGTACGAAAGAACTACGAGTAAAGGACTGCACATACAGAATCACAAGGATTCTTAGAAGCATTGAAGGCAGCGGTGGAGCAAAGCACAAAGGAGGAGTGGGTCGAAGGATATGAGCAATCGGATGAAGATTATGGTCTTGATGCTGCTACTTTGCATAGGCTTGAGTGGATGTAGTCTAAGGGGTAGCTACAGTAAGTCCATCAATAAGATGAGTGGTTCATCGTCAAACTGGACAGTGGAGAGTTGAGCATACAACTGTTAGATTCGCGAGGCGAAGTCCTTCATGACTTTGAAGTCAACAAAAAAGGTAACGTCAAACAGGAGATCACAGAAGACGGAATATTTGTGATCCTGATTTCAGGTACCGAGTTTAAGGGCAGCTATCAAGTGGAATGGTAATCCGGGTGAAGCGAGGAGGTATACTATGGATCATATCATAGGTGGTTCATTACTCGCCCTAGCAGGTTGTCTTTTGGGCTTTGTAACGTACAAGAAGTACAACATCTTTTGGGACTTTATTAATGCAAGACTCTTACGGAAGTGGCTCGGCGATACTGCTACATCGAGAGTCCTGTATACTGTAAGTGCTGTTTTGATTGTTGTTGGCGCGTTAGTGGCCACAGGTCTAATCCATTAACCGAAGTCCATAGCCAAAGGGAAACAAGTAATCCTTTTCTCTAAAATTCCGTTTGTAAATGGTTTCGCCGAACTGCTTTGCCGTTCTTGGCCAGGTCATAGGCAGCTTGCCTGTAAAATCATAATCCCCGTACAAAACGTCCGCGATCCCAGAGCCTCCTTCGCTTCCCGGCAAGAAGGCTGCTATAAATGCATCCCAGTCTTTGATGTGGTCGGTGACCAGGAGCGGACGACCCGAAAGGAGAATGACGATCATAGGTAAGCCGGTGGACTTAGCGTCTGCGAGGGCTTGAAGATTATCCTTGTGGGCGGTGGCACTGTCGAGTGTTAAACGTCCATTGTCACCTACTCCCTCTGCATAGGGAATCTCTCCGATAACCACAAGGACTACATCGGCCTTGGCCGCGTCATCACGCCGGATGTAAACATTGCCTCCATTCTCGACAGCAACGCTTTCGAGACTTTGCCGAATCGATATACCCTTGACGTCCTTGCGGGTTGTTCCCTGCCATGTGAGTGTCCAGCCACCAGCCTGCATACCTACATTGTCACTGCCGGGACCTAGTAGTAAGATGCTCGAATCCTTGGACAAGGGTAAGAGGTTACCCTCATTTTTCAACAGCACCAGGGACTTACGAACCGCTTCTCTGGCTATCTTTCGGTTTTCTTCTGCACCAAACAAGGCAGGATCAGGGCTCTTGATGGGCTGATCCATAATCCCGCGTTTATACTTTACCGTCAGAATATTTGATACGGCCTCATCAATCCGTTCCTCGGAAATCGCGCCCGTTTTGACTCCTTCTACAATGGCGCTAATGGCATACTTCCAGCGCCTTGGTTCCATGAGCATATCAATACCCGCGTTGACAGCCTGAATAACTTGTTCCCCAAAATTACCTGGCAGTTGATGAATAGACTCATAATCTGATACAACAATCCCCTGAAACCCAAGTTCTGATCGCAGAAGAGACAGAATCAGACTGTGGCCGTGCAATCTAACGCCGTTGATGCTACTGTGGGAGATCATGATGGCATCTACACCAGCCTCAATGGCCTCCCGATAACCCACGAGGTGGATCTCGCGAAGCTCTTTATTGCCTATTCTAGCGTCTCCCTGGTCCATCTTGTAGGCATCGGGGTTGAAAAGCTCCCTGCTGGAACGATGGTTGCGCTTGTTCCATGCGGTAGCGCCATCAGCCACAAAGTGTTTGGCCGTCGCACTGATGTTATACTGCTGAAGACCCTCCACATAGCGTTTGACCAAAGATTCCTGTAGTGAAGCGCTCTCACCAAAGCTCTCATAAAAACGGCCCCAGCGAACATCTTGCGCCACAGCCACGCAGGGCGAAAAATTCCAATTTAAGCCGGTCGCGGCAATTTCTCTTGAGGTTGCTTCTCCGATAGCGTACATGAGATCGGGGTCATTTGCTGCCCCCAGGCCGATATTATGGGGGAACAGGGTGGCTGACTCTACACTGCCCATACCGTGCACGGCATCCACGCCAAAGAGTATGGGTAGGCCTGATGATGATTTGAGTGCTGCTTGTTGGAAGGCGTTATACATTTCCAGCCAATCGTGGGCGGTATTGCCCGAAGGAGGGTGCTGCCCACCTCCACAAAAGACTGCTCCAACGTTATAGGTCATAACGTCATCGGGTGTGATGTATCCCACCTCTCCTAGAACCATCTGACCGGCCTTTTCTTCAAGAGTAAGGCGAGAGAGGGTGTTCTTTACACGTTCCTCCATTGGAGTAGCAGCCAAGACGGCTGCACTACTTCCCCAAGCTACAAAACCAATGATTAGGATAGCCCATAATCGTTTCACCTTCAGCGCCCCCGTTCCAGTATTATCCAATTAGTTCGAAACAATGCGCCCCTTTCCTGTTAAGAGTGGAAGAAATTTGGTTGTAGGGTTGGTCAACTGGGATGTTGCCAATGTGATGTTGTATTCTATATGATAGAAAGCAAGAACCCATAGCACCGGAAGGCGGGAAATCGTGGCCAAGCTTCATAAAGCAGTACTAAACATATCTGTTATCACGGCCTTATCGATACTTGGTGACTCGCTCCTGTATCCGGTGTTTCCTTTGTATGCGGAGGAGCTGGGGGTTCCGCTGGTGATGGTCGGAGTCGTTCTGAGCATCAATCGCTGGGTGCGCATAGTTTCGAACCATGTAGCCGCTCGCACGTTCTCTGTCCGTTCCATATATGTTCCCATTATCCTCGCGTCCGTAGGGGCTGCCATTTCCACCGGGATGTATGCCTTTCCCATCGGGATCGTGGGGTTTTTGCTTGCTCGAATGCTGTGGGGAGTGTGTTTTTCCTACTTTCGGATGGGATCCTACCTCGTGGTTCTGCAAACTAGCCAGTCCGTTCTTGGCTGGGCTCTGGGTTTGGCCCAAGCGGTACTGCGCCTGGGAAGTGCGTTTACAGCCTTGGTTGGCGGATACTTCATTGATCTCTTGGGATACCGCTGGACCATGCTTTTCATGGCCCTCCTTTCTGCTCTGGCCTTTCCCCTTGCGCTCCTGTTAAAAAAACAGCTACCCCAAAGTACCCACGATCCGGTTGAGGCAGTGGTAACAAGGGGGAGGAAGACGTCTGTTTCGAAAAACGGCCTGAGGTTGTCGAGGGAGTTCTGCTACCTAGGTGCGTTTATCACCCATCTAATCGGTAGCGGATTGGTTACCTCAAGCGTAGCTTTGTTGTTACAGGAGACTGTTGGACAAGGCGTACGCGTTGGCTCTTGGACGCTGGGCATTGCCACAATATCTGGTTTCGTGTTCTCAAGCCACTGGCTGTCAGCCATTTTCCTTTCCTCCTGGTCGGGAGCACTCAGCGACAGGTATGGGAGGCTGGTACCTTTTGTGGTTGTCACCGCGCTGCAAGGGTCACTGCTCTTTGTCTTGGCGTATGTTTGGCACCCCTGGGTCAGCGTAGCGGCCGCCATCCTCTTCTTTGTCGCCACAAATATGCAGAAGGTCTTCTTAGATGCAGCCCTGGGCGATACAACAGACCTTGAGGATCGTCATACGGTAACAGCTCGCTACAACTCCTACCAGGACCTTGGGGCTGCCCTGGGTCCGCTTGTTGGTTATGGCGCGTCTATTGTCTCAGGTTTTAGGGTTATTTATGTTGTGGGGGCAGTGATGTTGCTTTTTGTAACGGTTGTTCCTATTTCTAACCTTTTCCGGTCTGCCGAAAAGAGTGCACTTTGACGGAGAGGCGCGTGTGGAGCTCCTTTGAGGCGATTTAGTACTACAGTCAGAAAGGTTCAAAACCAAGGTTTAAAATCTATATACCAGAATGGTTTAATGAGTTTAAACTTCACAAATATCGTAATTTATAATTATACTTAATGAGAAAAGCGGAACATCTGCTTTTTGTTTCATCGAAAATCTGAAAATTGGTGAAACAGCACTAAGACAAAAAAGGGGAGGACGTTGAAATGAAAGGTAGCAAGAAGTTTTTGGTTGTACTGATGATGTTCACTATTCTTTTTGGCGCTGTAAGCATGGCTCATGCTTCAACAGTAATGCTCTATTCTTCGATGCAAGAGGATCAGTTGCTCGCAATCAAAAAGGGATTTGAAGCCAAATATCCCCACATTACCATGGAATATTACTTTGCCGGAACAGGCCGTGTAATGACTAAGATCGCAACAGAAGCACAGGCTGGCACAGTTGGAGCCGACGTAATCTGGGTAGGCGACCCTGCTGACTACATTTCCTTTAAGGAAATCGGCATTCTGGAGAAGTATTCCTCTCCTGAAGCATATGCTATCGACGCTGCCTACATCGATCCAGAAGGGTACTATACGGGAGCCCGTTTGATGAACATGGGTATTGCTTACAACACCGTGTTTGTTACAGATGAAGAAGCGCCAAAAACCTGGCATGACCTTCTTGATCCTCGCTGGCACGACCAGGTTGTAATGACCGACCCAGGAACATCGGGAACATCGAAGTTCTGGCTAAACGCTATCGTTAGCCACCCAGATTACGGTATCGAGTTCATTCAAGCGCTCAAGGACAACAAGATGTATATCGAAAGTGGTAGTAGCGCAACGCATAATCAAGTAGCCGCAGGCGCTTACCAAATTGGTGTATGTTTAGACTACATGACCGCTAACCTAGTTGAACTTGGCTCACCAGTAGCCTTTATCTTCCCAAAAGACACCGTAGCCATCTTTAGCCCGATTGGCCTAGTGAAGAACTCTGCCAATAATGAGAACGGTAAGTTGCTCTACGACTTCATCTTGTCCAAAGAAGGTCAAGAAATCCTCGTAGGCGAGAAACTCATCTCTGTTCGCAACGACGTAGACCAGGGTGATGTGGACGTGGACGAAATCGCTTCGAAGGCCATCGCACTTGACCTTGAAGCCATGGCAAGAGACAACGACAAGAACCTGGCTGCTTATGACAGCATCTTTGGTTTCTAAACCAGGAGTATCCCGTCATTAAGAAATCAAACGGAGTGAGCAGCGGGCCCAGGTCTGCTGCTCACCTACTGTCAGTAGAACAGGAGGAGAAACCATGGCGTACGTAAGATTCGAGAACATATCGGTCAGTTATGGTGACAACCAGGTTCTCAAGAACTTCTCGCTATCGTTGGAGAAGAACGAAATCATGTGTTTGGTGGGACCTTCTGGGTGCGGAAAAACGACCTTAGTGCGTTGTCTACTAGGTCTAACGAGGCCCGACGAGGGTGAGATCTATGTAGATGACAGGTGCTTGTTCAGTAGCAAAAGGCGTATCAACGTGCCGGCCGAACGACGCGGCATTGGCATCGTTTTTCAGGACTATGCTGTCTGGCCCCATCTAACCGTCAAGGAGAACGTAGCGTATCCCATGCGCAAAAAGCGCATGAAAAAAGAGGACATTGACCGTAGGGTCCGCGATGTTCTCAAACAAGTCAGTATGAGTGAGTATATCAACCATCTTCCCGGCCAGCTTTCCGGCGGTCAGCAACAGAGGGTGGCTATTGCCAGGGCGCTCATGAGCAGTGATGATCTCATCGTTATGGACGAGCCCATCACGAACTTAGACGCGAAACTGCGGGACCAAATGCTCAACGAGATTCGAGACATCCAACGCAATCTTGGCACAACCATTTTCTATATTACCCATGACCAAAAAGCTGCTCTCCATCTAGGAGATCAACTGGCCATCATGAACGAAAAGGGTGAGCTTGTTCAAATCGGCAGCGATGAGGACATCATCCTCAGACCAAAATCACGGTTCATCTTCGAGTTCATTGGTGTTACAAACTTTATCCCTCTAAAGCGCGTAGACTCTGGTTACAAACTGGATTTGGGAAGAGAAATGATTCCGTGGCCAGAATCGGTTCCTGAAGACGTGGAGCAAATCAAGCTCCTTGAGATGGGGACTCGCCCAAATGACATCACATTCGATGACGCTTCCCCCATTCGGGCTAAAGTAAAGCGTGCTGTCTTTTTGGGCAGTGAGTATGATTACTTCATTGAACTTGGTGACAGGGAAATCCGCGTCCAGCAAAGCACGCTCGATGCTGCACTCGTCGGCGTGGCCAAAGAAGGAACTGAAGTTGGTTTGCGATTCCTGAATCCTCACTATTATGAAGCCAAGAGAAGGGAGGCCTAAACGTATGATTAATCTGCGGAGAAACAAGGATCTTGCAGCCGTGGAAGGGCGCCGCATAGGCCTTGACAGCATCATGACGGTATTGGCCTTTGTGCTGCTTCTGGTGATTGTTGTCATTCCGATCTCAATGATTATCTATAATGCGTTTTTCTTCGAAGGCAAGTTCACATTTGGCCTCATTGTCGATCAGCTTACCAGGAGTACTACAATGTCTTCGATGTGGAACACGGTCAAGATAGGAGGCTTAGTTACCCTCTTTGGTACCATTGTGGGCGTCTTTTATGCCTGGCTCCTTGGTCGTAGTAACATTCCAGGTAAGAAGTTGATGCGGTCATTGTTCACAATTCCTTACATGTTCCCTCCATTCTTAGGGGCTATGGCCTGGGACTTGCTGCTAAATGGTCGTTCAGGTTATCTAAACCGCTGGTTGATGCAGACATTTAATCTGTCCTCGGCACCGCTGAACATTAACACCGTTTGGGGTATCGTTTTTGTGGAAATCTCTTACTACTTCCCGTTTGTTTTCATGCAAGTGGTAAGTGCCTTAGAGCGGATGGACCCCACACTAGAAGAGAGCGCTCGAATTGCCGGAGCAAAGCAGGGAACGGTTATCCGTACCATTACACTTCCTCTGGTCGTTCCAGCGATTTCGGCAGGTGCTCTGTTGATTCTCATTAGTTCGCTGGCCCACTTTGGCGTTCCCGCTATTCTCGGGTTCTCCCAGGGAATCTTCACCTTGCCTACTCGGATCTTCGCCGTTATTTCGCGGTCGGGAGGCAGCTTTGAAGGTATTAGGCAAGCGGCTGCACTTTCTATCTTGTTGGTAATCGTTGTTGCGCTGGCTCTCTTACTCCAGAGAAAGGTCCTCTCTTCGGGAGGCTACGATATCATTAAGGGTAAGAGCATGCGGCCTACACTAATCAACTTGCGTGGTGCACGCATTCCACTGTTTATTGTGGCCCTGGTCACGTTGGTTGTCATCGTAATTGTTCCGTTGGTCATGATCTTCTTGGTAGGTCTGGTCCGGGCTTACGGTTTACCACTCAGACCCGAAAACTTCACCTTGGCCAACTACGCGAGGATCTTTACCACCAGTGGAACAGTGGATTCCATCAAGAACTCACTGGTTCTGGCAATCAGCGCAGGTGTGATCAGTATGGTCCTGGGTACCCTCATTGCCTATGTTGTTCAGAAAATTAAACCCAAGGGAACCGGAGTGCTGGAGATTCTCTCTGTCTTGCCATACTCCATCCCGGGAACCGTCTTGGCTATCGGTGTTATCTTGGCCTGGTCCGGAAGTCTTCGAGTCAATTTATATAATACGCTCTGGATCATCTTGGTCGCCTACATTGCACGCTACCTGTCCTTCTCGATGAAGACCTCATCTGCAGCTTTATTGCAGGTGCACCCGTCCCTGGAAGAAGCGGCGCGAACCTGTGGTGCCACGCATACAGAGAGTCTGAAGGACATTACCTTGCCGCTCATTCGTCCGGCCATGATTTCGGGGTTCTTCCTGATCTTCTTGCCGGCCATGCGTGAGGTAACCACATCTGTACTACTCTATGGTCCTTACACACGCACCCTGGGTGTCCAGATTTACTCCCTGCGGGATGCTGGTATGATGCCGCAAGCAGCAGCTTTGGGATCCGTGGCCATTGTGTTGATTATTGTGATTAACGCCATTGTCAATGCCATAACTGCCGATCGGAAGGGGGTTTAAGACATGGCTCAAGTTCAAGTACAACTAAAGAACGTTACAAAACGCTTCGTTACAAAGACACTTGGAGACATTGTGGCCGTCGATAACTTCAACTTTGAGGTTTACGAAGGCGAGTGTTTTTCGATTCTCGGACCTTCTGGTTGCGGCAAGACCACAGCTTTACGCATGATCGCCGGTTTTGAGGATCTAACGGAAGGCGAAATCTTTCTGGGTGGGCGGCCTGTCTCGAGCAGCAGAGACAAACTCTATGTTCCTCCTGAGGAAAGAGATTTGGGAATGGTATTCCAGGCGTTTGCCGTTTGGCCCCACAAGAATGTCTTTGAGAACGTAGCCTATCCCTTGCGGATCAAAAAAGTACCACGCCCTGAGATCGAGCGACGAGTGAAGGAAGCCCTTCACCATACCAGTCTGACGGGGTTGGAACGAGTGTATCCTTCGGATCTCTCCGGAGGCCAGCAACAGAGGATCGCTTTGGCACGCTCTATCGTTACAAATCCCAAGGTAATGCTCCTTGATGAGCCCCTTTCGAACCTTGACCCGCACTTGCGGGAAACAATGCGCTTTGAGCTGAAGGAGCTGCAGAGTAAATTCGGCTTCACAATTATCTTTGTAACCCACGATCAATCAGAAGCCATGGCAATTTCTGACCGTATGCTCGTCGCTGACATGGGTAAGATCATGCAGATTGACACTCCGGAAAACCTGTACAATCGGCCCATTAACCGTTTTGTCCACAGTTTCCTGGGAGAGAGTACGTTCCTGAACGTTGTCATTAAAGATGGCAAGGTGTACGCCAAGGGTGATATGGAACATCCCCTTGATGTGGAAGCACCGGCCAATGCCGAACCTGAGATGGTCTTGGCTACACGTCCCAATGCCATAGAACTTACAGCCGACATTGGATACCAGACACACGTGCAGACCCGGATCTTCTTGACCGACCGCACGGAGTATGTTGTTCCCATTGGCAATCAGACGCTGAAGGTGCAAACCCCGCACCGGATCACCTTCTCTCAAGGAGAGAGCTGTAGTGTCCGTTTTGTGGAACCCATGTGGTATCCCGTGGAGGATGCGGAGGCGGAGAAAGAGCGTCAACGCAGGCAGCTGATCTAGAAGTCGGAATAAAGAAACCTTGCCATGTGCTCACGGTTGGTGTGCACAGGCAAGGTTTTTTTACGCCTTGTCGCTTCTCTGTTGGGCCTGAAACTCTTTTGGAGTGAGACCTACCAGTTCTTTGAAGACAACGAAAAAGTACTTGTTGTTGGAGAACCCCACGCGGGAGGCAATTTCCTTGACCGAATCCGACGTTTCCACGAGCAGACTCTTGGCTCGTTCGATGCGGGTTCGCTTTAGAGCTTCACCTATAGATATGCCGGTGCTCTCTCGATAGAGCCGCCCGAGATATACGGAGTTCATACCCATTTCATCGGCAATACTCTGGGCTGAGAGATTATCGTCATGATAACCTGCTGCGATGCGCTCATTGATTCGGACCGCCAGTTGCTGGAGGTGATTCTTCCTCAGGTCGACTTGTTCAGCTACAATTCGGACGAAAACGTTGTCCAGGAACTGGTGAAGTTCCGCCACGTCCTCTAGATTATCAAACAGGTCCGAAGCGTTTGCTGAGGGTTCCAAACCCAGTTCGCTCTGCATCGTGTTGAGATACTTGATAACGTACCTTGTGTAGAAGCGAAAATCATTGAAGTTGGCGTCGCGGATCTTTTCGAAAATACCTCTCCAGGCCGTTCTTGCCTCATCGAGTTCTCCGGCCCGCAGGGCGCTGAAGAGCGGTTCGGCATCCTGTGTTTCAAAGTCCAGTGTAGAGTGGGTGATGGCCAGGGTTTCGGAGAGAACCTGTTGTCCCGGGTACAGGAAACGCTGCTGCCATAGTTCCAGGAGATTCCCGTAGCAATCGGACAGTTCACTTGCTGAATGTCGCGGTTGTCCGTAGAGACAGCGGGCTCCCGTGACTTCGGTGATCTTCAGACATAATCCCAGTAATCGTTCGGCGTTTTCTTCTCCCACGAGTACCGCACATCCAAAGGAAACAAGGGCAACGAGTGCAGGGGCCTGGGTCGATGTTGAAACCGCTTCACGGATAGCTTCAGAATCCGATGAACTGACCAGAATGAGCGACGCAGGGTAGCTTACACCATCTGTTTCCTCTCCCTGGAGGAGTGCATCCATCTGCTTTGTGAGCTGTTGCTCCATTTGACTCTCTACGAGTCGATCCACTTGCTGCACGATACTCTCGTCGCTGGCACCATCTCTCTGGAGTGCCTCACGGATGGCTTTGAAAGGAAGGTAGAGCACAAACAGAGTATAAACGGCGCCCAAAGCCAGGATCGTCGTAACGGCAATGAGCAAGCTCAACGCAAGGTTTCGTACGGCCACAAGCCCCGGCAAAATAGTACCTGTCTCAAAGAACCTAAGGTAATAACCGCCCAAGTTCATCATTTCATAGTACATCCAGCCGCTCCTGCCTCCGTCTTCAAGGAAGAAGCCGTGACTCTTGGTGTCATCATCAAAGCGCGCGACCAGGGTGGGCCACATGCGTGAAACCCTTTCGCGCAGCGACTCGTCTCCGGCTACCAGAATATCACCTTCGTTACTTACCACTACGCCGTGATGTTCCGAAGCCAATCCGAGCAGCTGCTCCTCATACCACTTGGCTTGGACGTTGAGCAATAGTGAACCTCGGTCGGGCATGTTGGATTCGAAGAACAGGAAGGAGTATGTTTCGCCATCCGCTGTTTGGCGCCGGATCGGACCCTTTGAACCATGTTTTTCTTGCGAGGCCAATAACGACACTGTTGCCTGATCGTGGTAAACCTGGCTGGCGTTTCTAATGTACCTGCCGTCCGAGGTGTAGATAATGTCTGCACTGGAGTTGTAGATCATGGCATTGGATAGGAAGGTGCTGCTGCTTACCCAGTTTCCGAGATCTCTGAAGCCGGCTACACGCTCGGCATTCGTGAGGGGGTCGGTTGTACGCAGCTTGATCAGCGATCCTGAATAGAATGTTTGCATGGCGCTGTTGTGGATGATCTCCAGTAATGTACCGGAGATTGTGTCCACCTGTTCCACAAACTCATTGTTCAACTGGGTTAGTGTTTGAATGAGCGAGCGTTGGTAGTGCTGAAAGAAGGCTAGGAGTAAACTTAAGACGATAGCAAGAATGATAAGAACGGCTGCAGATCTGCGCAAAAACAACTTCTGCGGCATCCTGTTTCTGGGCTTAGCCATGCTTCAAACACCACCTTCCTTCGAGCGTTTCAACCCTATTAACTTCTCCCCTCGACTCTTAGTTCCTTTGAACGCTCTCCCAATTTCTTCGTACCACATACTTCCTGCATGAAGTAACCCGGTTCAGAGCATAGACAAAGGAGAAAACGAGACAGTTGTGGAAAGAAGGGGTGCAAGCATTTCAAGGAGGTACATGATTGATGAAAAACTTGTTCTCTGCGTTAAGAGGAAAGAAGCTTCCCGCGGGCTTTCAGTGGCTGAATGAACCGCAGGAGTGGACGTTTACAGACGAAGAGCTCGTTGTGCAGGCTGAGGCTCAGACCGACTACTTCAAGGATCCTGCGGGAACTGCAGTGAAAGACTCTGGGCACTTCTTGTATCAGGTACAAGAAGGTGACTTTACATTGATGACCAAAGTGGAAGTCGACATGATCGATGACTACGACGCCGCGGTCATGATGGTTATGCTGGATGACGACAACTGGGCCAAACTCTGTTACGAGTTTACATACAAAAAGCCCATGATCGTAAGTGTCGTCACCCGGGGGTTGTCTGATGACTGTAATTCTCTGGTTGTTCCAGAGAGCGGAATTTATCTGCGCGTAACCCGCTTTGACGATTGTTTCGCTTTTCACTACTCCTATGATGCCAAGTGGTGGGAGATGGTTCGCTACTTTACGCTGGACACCCATGGTCCCGTGAAGGTCGGTGTGGTAGCCCAGTCGCCTACGGGTGACGGGTGCGAGGTTAGATTTAAGGGTCTGCACTTTTCCCCGACGCCTATCCGAGATATTCGATCGGGTAAGTAGCTTATACACAAGCCGCTTGGAGGTGAAGCATGCCCGTTCGCGACATCATAATTCGTAGACCGAAAATAGCGGAGTTGAAGGAGATCGACGCTTTCTTTGAAGCCGTCATTGAGCACACGTTTGAGGTAAACGATCTGAGCACGCTCACGGAGCTGAAGGAAGAAGAGTTGGATTTCAAGCGCAGACTCATTCGTTGCGATTTCGCAACAGGGGGTGAGAAGCGCTTCTTCCTCATTGCAGACCTCGGTGGCGAAATCACTGGAACCATTGAGTTTGGAGAGGCTAACGAAGTGATCTTGGACTGCTCTGAAAATGCGCTTCAGGACGTGCCTGAGATCGGAACCGTCTTCGTCCATCCCAAGCATCAAAGACAAGGGGTTGCGTCACTGCTTCTACGAGCCTTATTCGAAGAATTGCAGCGGAAGAACATCAAGGAAGTATGTTTAGATAGCGGGTACAGAGAAGCGCAAAGAATCTGGACGCACATCTTCGGAAAACCCGCGTATTTCTCCAGGGACCACTGGGGAGAGGGATCGCATCACATGGTCTGGCACGTAATGGTGGAAGACGGGTTGGAGCGCTTTCTCAAAATCCCCCACGAGCAGGTGTGAACAAAAGAAGCCCCGTCACAGTGGATGGGGCTTCTTGAATATTAAAAGATGGGGACTCCAGGAACCTGGTTATAACGAAATGCGTTGCGTCCGTGCTCAAAGGGTGGTTCGGCTCCTGCTTCGATGAAGAGAAGGTAGGAACCATCTTCGTCATTGCCTAGCATCCAGCGAAGTGCTTCATCGGGTACCGGTTGGGGATCTTCCCATGTTACGCCGCCGTCTTTCGTTTCTTGTGCCGTCCTGTCCATGAGCTTCAACACGTCACCTTCGACTTCGTACTTGCCTACAACATACAGATTCTGAAAGAACATTGAGACCGCGACATGCGTTCCATCAAAGTTGAAGACCTGGATATATCCCATTCCAGGGCCAACACCTTCGTACCTACCTGTTTCTTCGTTGTATTCCACACCAGACCAGGTACCCGCCATCCATACTCCATAGGGCATTTCCTGCCACTCGATCGTCTCTGTTTCAGCCATAGCCAGTCCGCTACAGACACAGAGCAAGGCTAATGCTAGAAGGATCGTCGTTACCTTAAGCATCTTCATTTTGTTCCCCCCATAAGCTAATTTCCATTTCATGGATATTATACAAGAGAGGATCTCTGAGCCTTTACCCATTCTATCCAGTTTTTTTCAAGAAATTATTCTAACATATTGGTCCCAATACGGTCTTGGAAGGATTTTGCTGGAAGGATGTGGTATTTAACTGGTAGCCAGCTCTGGCTGGGGGAAGGAGCGTAAAATGGAGATCATTAGGCGGATTGTTGACTACACAAACCTGATCGTCACCTTAGGCACCTTTTTTGGCATCGTAATTTCGACCATCTTCTTTTTTTCGTGGCGTGCAAAGACTCAAGGCATGAGACTCAAGAGCTATCTTCATAGCCTATACAAGAATCTCCCGGAGAAGAGCGTTGACAGCTTTGACCTGGGAGAGAGTCTCAAGACAAGGATGACGTATCCCATCGAGGGCTGCTTAGGTAGGATACGGGTAACACATGGTTCGTCCAAAGAGGAGACTAATCCAAGCATTAGAGCCCATGTCTATGGGGGAAAGCTCACAATCGACTATGCTTTCTCAGCCCATAATACCGATGACTGGATCAGCTATGTGATTCAGGGGTTTGGGGATGAAATGCAGGAATACATAAGAAAAGGGTATTATCTCAGTTTCACTGTATCATCCAAAGACATCAGTCAGATTGTACTGGAAACCAGAAGCCCAGAGTTGAAGACCAATATTCACATCCCGACCCAACCAAAGGTGTACTACTACAAATTAAGCGAGCTCATTTTAAACACCAACAACTTTGTTGAGTTGTGTTTCGTAATCAGGCCTTTCCCCGAGAACCGACTGGAAGGAAGCATAGAGATAGCTGATCTGAGGTTGGTCAAGAAACCTTCCGAACGATCCGCCTGACAGAGACTGTGAGACTCGCTGTTATCGACTGCGCAAAAAAGAGGGAGGTGTCCATCATGGATGGACACCTCCCCTTCTTGGCAGTTTGGCTACAAGAATGCTCTAATATTGGGCTTCTTCGAGTAAGCCATAAACATCACTATCTAAAATGGCGGGATTATAGTCCGCGTAGTTGAAGGCTGTTAAACCTGAATCCGACATCATAGAACCATCGGCGCCCATCTCCAGGAGTGCTCTGGTGATCTCTGGATTTGCGTTATATAGTACCGCATAGATCAGCGGAGTGTACTCGTAAGGGTCTACCTCGTTTACGTTGGCTCCCATCTCCACAAGAACACGAATAATGTCAGGATTATTGTTGTACATGGCCGCGAGCATCAATGCGGTCCAGCCTTCCTGTTCCACGTCGTCGACATTGGAGCCGGCCTCGATAAGAAGTCGGATCACGTCTGGATTCTGGTTCTGGCGGGCCGCACACATCAGAGGGGTACAACCATCGGCATCCTTGACGTTTATCTCGGCTCCCGCCTCAAGTAGGAGGCGCAATACCTCAGCATCCTCTTCCCATTCTGCGGCATACATGAGCGGGGTCACTTTTCCCGAATCAGTCGCGTTCACGTTAGCGCCGGCATCAAGGAGAATCTTGATAACCTCCCGGTTGGCATTGTAGCGTAAAGCAACGAAGAGCGGCGTATTATGCGTACCGATATTTGCGTTTACGTCGGCTCCCTGTGATAGAAAGGACTGCACCCTATCTACATCGCCTTTCTCAATAGCATCAAACAGACTACTTGCGAAACCTACAGCAGAAGATGCGAAAAGAACAAAGGATACAATACACGTAAGAATAATAGTTTGCTTCTTCATTTTCCTCCTCCTTCCTAGACATACCAATTCTTCACTGGAAGTTAATTCCCTTTGCCCCTAACGTTAAAAACAGAACAAACATCAGGGTACTGGCAAGAAAAGTCAGAAAAAGCAGGGGACACAGTGTCTTCCGTAGAATCAACTAATATTACGAAACGGACCTGGAAAATATGATCACCTCGTGTACCTCCCTAAACGAGAAGAGGGAGCGGGGAATACGATCAGAAAGTGAAAAGGAGGGAGGCCGGGAAAAAGGGGATCGACTACCAACGATTTACTTTTCTACGGAGGTGCTTTTGTTGACAAAAGGGAAGTTTGGAATCAGTCCTGTAGCGGTAGCGGTACTTGCCTTTTGCTTTGCCGTAATGGAACAGCCGTTAGCAGTGCTGCTTATCTGCGGTTTTGCACTCTTGGCTGAAAAGGACGAGTGGTTAAGCCGTCAGACGCTTCAGGCGCTTTTACTGGTTGTTGTTTTTTACATAGCCTCGATGATTACTGGGTTAGTATTCGGTTTCTTGGGCGGCTTTTTCCTGGGGGCCGGTTTTTACCGCGCCAGTTCCGTGATGACGTCTATTAACGAAGGAATCGACGGTATTCTGGGACTTGGCTTGCTGGTGTTTACGGTCATAGCGATTGTGCGAGTTTTGCGCAAAGAGGACGCGGGGATTCCCTGGATCTCGAAGCTGGCCAGCGGAGATATCCAAGAGGCTTTTCGGCGCGCTCCCAAGCCACCGGTGAACCCGGGAGCGGATCAACAAGCTGCAACCCAGGCACCACCTAGTCGTCTGTGTGCTTCCTGCGGGGCACCCCTGCCGGACGGAGCGAAGTTTTGCATGCAGTGCGGTACTGAAAACTGATCAAAGCTAGACTACTTTGAAAAGGGAGAAAATCGTATGCTGTGCAAGAACTGTGGGAATAATTTGCCTGAAGGAGCGCAATTTTGTGATGCTTGTGGAGCCAGTACGGGGGAACAGCCCGCGTCGGCCCAGCCATTCACTGCTGCTACACAATCGGTCGCGGCCACGCAGGCTCCGGCTTATGCTACGGCGCCGGCCGTTCAGCCCTTAAGTGTTGGGCAGTATCTTGGGATGTTTCTTTTGATGATCATCCCGATTGTGAACATCATCTTAGTCTTGGTGTGGAGTTTTGGAGGTTCAGTAAATCCAAACAAGAAGAACTATGCCAGGGCAACTCTGGTTCTGTTTGCCATATCGATTCTTCTCATGATCATTAGTGGGGGCGCCTTTCTCAGCCTATTAGGCGCATTAATGTGACAAGAACATGCAATACGTTGGCCTGTCACCCTGTAAAGGGGGACAGGCCCTCTTAATATGCAGTTAACATTGTAGCGCTTCCACAAAATAGCTGGTAATCCGATCCGGCATCGTGATCATGGTTCCGATCACAACCGCTATTGCCCCATTATCCAGAGCGGCCCGAGCTTGTTCGGGACTATGATACCGTCCCTCGGCCAGTACGGGGATTCCCCGGCGTGCGATCTGGAGCACCAAGTCAAGATCAGGCTTTTCTCTGTGCAGCGTATGCGGTGTATAGCCCGACAGTGTTGTGGCCACCAGATCAGCCCCGGCTTCCATGGCCTCTTCGGCCTCGTCTAAGGTCGAAATGTCAGCCAACACTCCTAGACTAAGCTCCGTATGAATGCCGGAGATCAAATCACCAAGTGGCGTACAATCGCCTTCTCTTGGATTTGTAGCTTGGATCGCAATGATATCTGCGCCCGCGGCCGCGAGAGATTTCGCCTGGTCAAAACGGGGAGTAATGTAGATTCCGTCGCGATTCTCTGTCTTGTGCAGCCCTATGATGGGCAATCTTGACACGTTCCGCATCTCTGCAATATTCTGAGCACCTTCGGCCCTTAAAGCAGCGGCTCCTCCTATTTCTACAGACTTGGCAATGGCCGCTAGAATCCGTGGATCCGCGAGGGGAGTACCAGGTAAAGCCTGACAAGAAACGATCAGTTTGCCTCGAATTTGTGCAATAAAGTCTCGAACATCCATGGGCGTCACCTCTCCTTCTGCCCATCCATCGAGCGATGATACACAGCCTGCTGGTTACGATCGAACTGCTCAAGGATGTCCTCTTTGCGTTTTGTGGCAATCCCTAAAGTCAGCAAGTCGACCATGGCTAACTGGCAGAGTCTTGTAACCATAGAACCGCTTCGAAACGGCAGCTCGTTGGATAGGGCCAAGAGGAAGACATCGGAGCTTTCAGCCAGCTTCGAACGGGGATTTCCCACAATACTAATGATCTTGGCGCCGTTCGCTTGAGCTACACTCATGGATTCTAAAATGTCTTTTGTCTCACCAGAGTGGGAGATACACAGGATGGTATCACTCTGGGAAAGGCCGTTAGCGAAGAAGATTTGCTCGTGGGGATCCACGAACGACCACGTTTTCACTCCAACTCTGAGTAGCTTCTGCTGGGCATCCTTGGCCACAAGGCCCGATGCTCCAAATCCAAAGCAACCGACACGCGAACTGCTGCCCAGAAGATCAACTGCCTGTTCTAGATGGGACGCCTCTAAGAAATTCCGAGTATCGTTAAAGGACTGGATGCAATTGTAGAAAAACCGGCCTGCCACCGAGTGCAAGCTGTCTTCAGGTCCGATGGCCTCAAAGAGATTGGTTTCCCTTTGGGGAAGCTCTGTGGCTATGGCCATCTTCAACTCCCCGAATCCCTGGTAACCGAGGGCCTTGGACATCCTGGTAATCGTAGTTTCACTACACTTACAGGCTTTTGAGAGTTGCGTAATCGTCATCGTCGTCACTCGGCGAGGATCGGTAAGAATAAATTCGGCCACGTCTCGTTCCGCCGGTCGGAGCGTGGGGCGAAGTGTTCTCACCTTAACTAAGACTTCTTGCCTTTCCATGCCAATAGGGCTTTGCATAGGGTATCCTCCGTCACTCTAACACTAGGTCTATCATATCACGCGTAAGGGTCGAATGCATCCCGTAAGGCATCGCCCATAAAGTTGAAGGCGAGAACGGCGACAAAGATGAAAATGCCTGGAATAATGAGCCATGTCTGCCTCAAGAGTACATCCATGCTCTGCGCATCCTTGAGAAGTAATCCCCAGCTTGTCATAGGTTCCTTGATTCCCAATCCCAAAAAACTAATGGAACTTTCCCCAATGATCATGCCGGGGAAGTTGAGCGTTGCGGTTACGATGAGGTAACTCATAATATTGGGAAGGATATGACGGCCAATGATGGCACGATCGCTGACTCCTAATGCCCTCGCGGCCTCCACAAATTCCTTGGAGCGCAGGTTCAAGAACTGCCCCCGTACGACCCGGGCCACACCTGTCCAGTCTAGAAAGGCCAGAATTGTGACTACGCCAAAATAGACTTGTACCGACGACCAAGTGGCTGGAAGAATCATGGATAAGGCCAGCCAAAGCGGAATTCTGGGGAATGATCGCAAAAGCTCAATGAGGCGTTGAATGATGTTGTCAATGACCCCGCCGTAATAACCGGAGATTCCGCCCATGGTGACACCGATGGCAAAGCTGAGAATAATGCCAAAGACTCCTACGCTCAGGGTTACACGTCCACCAAAAAGAATGCGGGCAAAAAGGTCCCGCCCAAAGCGGTCGGTGCCAAATAGGAAGAACTGTCCCCCCGAATTCTGATCGAGGCCAAAAAGGTGAAGGTCCGACGTAATACCGAGGAAGGTGTAGGTGCTACCCCGTACGAGAAAATACAAAGGGTACTTCTGATCCGTGTTTTCTTCCCAAAAAACCTCGAGGGTAATCGGATCCCTCGAGCGGGTGGTGCCGTACACAAAGGGGCGTATACTAAAGTTTCCTTCTGCATCGACAAAGCGAATAGGAGTAGGAGGGTGGTTGACAAAGTTTCGTCTTTGTACCAGGTAGTCGCTTGGTGCCACAAAGGGTGCAAAGATGACGAGCAAGTACATGAAACCAAGAACCACAGCCCCGAGTACACCGAGGCGATGGGCTTTAAAGCGTTTTATGATCAGCTGTGTTTGAGATAAAGACTTCATTTCTGTGGTCATCGAACCGCTCCTTCTACCCTACTCATAACGGATCCGTGGATCCGTCAAAGCCAGCAGAATGTCTGCCAGGAGATTTCCAATAAGCATTAACAAGGCTGATAACATCAGGAAGGTCATCACCAGGTATTGGTCACTATTTATCAGGGCGTCATAGAAAAATGGTCCCATGGTGGGCAAGTTCAGTACGATGGAAGCAATAATCGTGCCGCTGATGAGTTCAGGTAGCTGCATACCAAAGACAGAGATGAGGGGGTTAATAGCATTGCGTACGGCGTGTTTGTAAATGACTACGCGCTGGCTCAGCCCTTTTCCCTTTGCTGTGGTAATATACTGCGTTCCCAGAACGTCCAAGAGGCTTCCGCGCATAAGCCGGATCAAGCCTGCAGTTCCGCTCAAGCCAATGGCGATAACGGGGATCCATAAGTGCCGGACCAGATCAACCACCTTCGCCCATGACCAGGGAGCTCCAATGTATTGCTGTGAAAAGAGACCGCCTACTGCTGTTCCACCTAGACTTAAGGACAGGTACATGAGAATAAGAGCCAAAAAGAAGCTGGGGATACTGACCCCAATAAAGCCAATGAAGGTGAGTAGGTAGTCAAAAAACGAGTATTTGTGGGTGGCGGAGTAAATGCCAATGGGAATCGCCACAACCCAGGAAAAAACAATGGTTGCCCCCGCTACGGCCACTGTCCAGCCCATGCGTTCCCAGATTAACTCTTGCACAGGGCGTTTGTAAGCAAAGGAGTACCCAAAATCGCCGCGGGTTAGAATTCCTTTCATCCATGTCAAGTATTGAACTACAGGCGACTGATCAAGACCCAATCGCTCGCGGATTTGCGCAACCTGCTCCGGAGTAATGCGGGGATCTGTAAGAAACTGCGTGGTAAAGTCACCCGGCTGCAGCTTGATTACAGTAAAGCATAGTATCGAGATTACGATCATCATGGGAATCATAGTTACAAGGCGCCGAACGATGTATCGAAACAAGGAAATCCCCTCCAAGTCCGATAGAAGGAGCCAAGGCCCCTTCTATCGGATTGCTCGTGCTTATTTAACGAAAGCAGTGTAGTTTGTACCGACGATTTGGCCATTGGGCCTTAAGAAGATGTTGCCAATGTCATTGCTGACGGCTTGCAGCTCCATCCCCTTGGCGATGAAGATCACAGGTACTCTTTCTGCGTAGATCGCTTGCCATTCATCGTAGTAGGCTTTTCTTTGGACTGGATCCATCTCAACTTCTCCAAGTTCAAACAGATCAAAGACGCGCAGTTCCCAATCTTCCATATTGGCTAGGACAGGTTCTTGATTCTCGTCCATGGTGCTGCGATGCCAGTAGTAGAGAGAACGTCCAGGTTGCCAAATAGCTTTACGGAGCTGTGGGTCAGGCTGATTACCAAAGGCTTCGATAATCGCTTGGTACTCACCAGCCGTACGGCGTTGACCGACAAGGGTCGAACTGACGAGTTGCAGGTGTGTGGTAATGCCAAGCTCTTGCCACTCGCTCTCGAGGATAACGGCGATGTCATTGTGGGGCTGCACGTTTACAGCCGTAGTCAAGGTTAGTTCAAAGGGACGACCGCTGGGCAGAACGCGTACGCCATCGCCACGGTCTTTGATTCCAACTTCGTCGAGGAGCTGTCTTGCTTTCTCGAGATCATACTCACGCATGATGTCTTCAATGGCTGGATTGTAGAAAGCCGCGTTCGCTGGCAACACGGGAACACCAGGAATGATCGCCAGGGTGTTGTAAACATCTTCAATGATGCGGTGGCGATCAATGGTGTGTTCCATTGCCTGACGGAACTTGTCGTTGCGGAAAATGGCTCGCAACTCTTCATCTTCTACATCCCAGTTGAAGGCTAAGTGAGGAGGACTGGGAACCGGGCTCACTGGCGAACCAGCTAAGACTCTGTAATTGGCTCCATCAAGTTCTTCGCGTTTGAGTCCTGGATAGTTCTGGCCGGTAATTGTAACCCGATGAATCTCTCCACTGCGGAACTGTGCTAACATCACCTGTTCATCTTGAACGACGAGGTATACAAGCTTGTCGAGGTAAGGCAGTTGGTTGCCTTCGGGATCCACTTTCCAGTAGTTTGGATTGCGCTGCAGTGTGACCTTCTGGTCCACGACGTATTCGCTCAAGACGAAGGGGCCGGTACCAACGATGTCCGAGAGTGGTGTGTCTGTTGTCCAAGCTTGGTTGATTGTACCAGGCTCGACACCATCATTGAGTGCTGCAATAAATGGTTCATACTTGTGTTTGGGAACCATGAGGGCATGGGTTAGAACCCTGGTAAAAGCACCGTATGGGGAAGGGAGAATGGCCTTGACGGTCTTTTCGTCGATCTTTTCCCAAAGGACTGGCTTGCCGCCCAGAGTAAAGCGATCGACAGAGTTTCCTTCCGCGTTCGGATTCATGACCACATGTTCCATGGTGAAAACTACGTCATCAGCGGTGAACGGTGTGCCGTCCGACCACTTGACGTCCCTTAGGTGGAATGTAACTTCTGTGCCTGATTCGTCCACTTCCCAGCTCTTGGCTAGACCGGGAATGATCTCGCCGGTGGCGGGATTTTCTTCGACTAAAGGTTCAATAATGTTGTAAAGGATGGTGTATGCGGCATTATCGATAATGCCGTAGAAGTTGAAGGAACGGGGAGCTGTGGCCAAGCCTAAAACAAGCTCGCCGCCAGGTTTCCCGATTTCTTCAAACAGGGCCGGACTCACGACAGCTTGCTGAGCCACGGCTGAAAAGGCTATCACGAAAACCAACAACACAGCTAAAACCAGTCTTTTCACGAAAATACCTCCTTGAGATTTTACTTTGGCCAATCCAGACTTGAGTGCACGACACCTCCCATTCAAATTTACAGCCATAGGATTCTATTTACCTCCTAATAGAGCCGGAACGGCTCGCTCAGGGCACGAAATTTCGCTTGCTGATCCTCCCACTGCACAAATAACGAAGTAAGGGGCTGGCGATTGTTGATCAAGGTACGTACTTGGTCGGTGCCTGTGAGTAAGTCAAAGAAATGGCGTTGGCCTTCTTTGGGGGGTGTAAGGAACGCAAACTCTTTGTAGAGCTGGGCAACAGTTTCAATAAGGCACAGACCTGTTCTTACTGTCTGGTACGTACGTCGATCGAGTACGTGGAGCTGCACGCCATGACACATTTGACCTTGGTGTTTAGAGAACGTAGGTACAAAGGTAGTCGGGCGAAAACGTACTCCGGGCAGATCGAGGCTGTTGAGAACATCTGCCAGGTGTTCGGCATCGATAAAGGGAGCGCCCACCACTTCAAAGGGCAGAGTCGTACCTCGTCCTTCGGATAAGTTGGTGCCTTCGACAAAACAAGTTCCAGGGTAGACGAAGGTAGTATCGATCTTCGGTATGTTAGGTGACGGGGGAACCCAGACCATATCTTGCTCAAGCATGTAATTGTCTCGCCTCCAGCCCGTCATGGGAACGACGGTGAGCGGGGCATGGATTTCGAAGACGTTGTTAAAATACAGGGCCATCTCGCCAATTGTTAATCCATAGCGAATGGGAATGGGATATCCGACAAACGAGGTGAACTCTTCATCGAGGATGTTGCCCTCAATAATCTCGCCTCCTAGCGGATTTGGCCTATCCAGGACGATGAGGGGGATCTGGTATTTGGCAGAAGCCTGCAAGGCATAGAGCAGGGTGTACAAATACGTGTAGAATCTACAACCCGCATCCTGCAGATCAAAGACGAGAGTATCCACTCCCGCAAGCATCTCCTCCGTCGGCTTTTTGGTCTTCCCGTACAAACTATAAACAGGCAGATTGGTCTTGGGGTCACGGTACGTCGCGACTTTTTCACCCGCTTGCACATGCCCGCGAACACCATGTTCCGGTCCATAGAGTGCTACGAGTTGGCCCGTTTGCTGCAGACGATCGATGGTAGATACAAGCTGGGAATCAACTCCGCTGGGATTTGTGATCAGACCAAGCCTTTGGTTGGCTACATATCGGTCTGGTTGGGTACAGAATTGGTCAACACCAAATTGTAAAGGCATGCAAACCAACCTTTCTGAGAAGAATTAGGCAGTCGTTCATCCGTTGCGCGTTTTTCATATTCATAGAATCACGCTCCCATGTTTTTCATATTCAGCAGGCGTATAAAAAATCCTCCCTAATAAATGAGAGGATTTTTACATACTTTACATTTCTCGTCGCTCCGTTAGGTTCATGATCACAGACACACTTGGTGGACCAGCGACTTTTTGCAGGGCCAAGAGGGCTGCGCCAACAACCGGGGGAAGCTTGGGGGGTGTACAGGCAAATTGGTACGTGCTGTGCTCGCCTAGGACTCTATGGATTGGGTCTAGAATCAAGGATTCGGATTTAAAGACACCGCCAACGGGGGCCCAGTGTATTACATCGGAAGGCCAATCGAGTTTCTCCGCCACCGCGGCCACATTAAGCCCCAGAGCCTTTCCGGAACGTTCAAAAAGGCCACTTGCATCCGGATCACCGCTCTTGGCCAGTGCGGCGATTTGCGGAGTAATGGTCGCAAAGGTGTCCCGCTCTATTTTACCTGCATAAAAGTCCCTTGCCAGCTGTCCAGGTTGTGTTCCACCAAAGAAGTCTCTGTAAAGTTCGGCAAGTCGACTCGGTTTTCCCATATCCATACTCTGCAGAACAAGTTTGAGTCCGTCCCGGGCGATGCCAAAACCGCCGCCTTCATCACCAAACAAATAGCCCCAGCCCCCAGATCGCGCAGTCTCTCCCTTGTGATTGATGCCAAGCGCGATGGAACCGCTACCAGCGATCAACACAATCCCCGGCTGCAGCTTAAGTGCACCTGCCAACGCAACAAAAGCATCGGTGTCAATCTCGAGATGGTCAGCCATGAAGATGTCCTCACAAACACTGCGAACGGCAGCCTCAAGTGCTCCGCCTTTGATGACGCCTGACAAACCTAGAAATGCAGAGCGAAAACGCCAGGAATGATTGGGAAGAGCCTGTTGCAGAGCAGATGTTAGCGTGACCTTGAGTTTGTTTTTTCCTCCCGGGGCCAGTACAAAGTCTGTTTTTCCTGCTTCACCTTGACCGATGATTTCGCCTCGCTCGTTGATCACAACACAACGTGTTCCGCTTCGCCCACCATCAAACCCTAAGAACAATGAAGAACTCTCCACTCTATTCATCTCCCGCCATAGTCATAGACTCTACTTGCTTTTGGACTCACTCTTTTCCACGGCTGAACCATAAAGTCCTGCCCATGGACATATTCGGTTAAGGCAGGTAATTTGTTACCGTACGAGAATAAGGATGGAAAAATACTTGAGTAGGAGTTGTCAAACGTGCCAGACATGTTAGTCAAGCTTTATGAATTACCCGAACTTGCTCCGCTTATGCAGGTTATGGAGGATGCAGACATCACGGTTCGTTTAGGAATACCACCGGAAAAACATCTTGCCCTGGAATGGATTCGGAAGAACTTTAGTGAGGCCTGGGCGAGTGAAGCGGATGTAGCCTTTGCCAATAAACCCAGTACGATTTACTTGGCTGTGGACAATAAAATGGGGCAATTAGTGGGCTTTGGGTGTTTTGAAGCAACCTGCAAGGGATTCTTTGGTCCAACGGGAGTCCATCCCGATTATCGAGGCAAGCAAATCGGTAAGGCGCTGTTACTTGCCTGTTTACATGGTTTAGCTAATTTGGGTTATGGTTATGCTGTGATTGGTGGCGCCGGACCCGTGGATTTTTATCGGAAAGCAGTCGGTGCGATAGAGATTCCTGACTCCGTACCGGGAATCTATCGCGGCATCCTCAGGAAGAGTGAATGACGGAGTCGTATCGGATCGTTTTGCCTGGCATCATCTATCGGATGCTGGGCTTTTCTTTCTTTGGCGATCCTGCCCAAGATCTGGCGAAAAAATGCCCAAAAATTGGCAGGCAATACCGGCCCTTCTGTAGAAATACGCTTGCGAGGGTTAACGATATGAGGGGGGTATTGATGCCTATGGGGGATGCATCTGTACTTGACCGTGATTATGCGATGCTGCTGGAAAATCTGCCAGTAGGTATCCAAGTTGTGCGTTTGCTCTATGATGAGCACGGAGTGCCAACAGACTACTGTCTCTTAGGGATAAACCGCGCATCCACAAATTTCCTGGGGCTAGCTCGAGAAGAGATAATAGGGAAAAAGGCTACCGAGGTTTTGGAGCATATCGAGTCTGAATGGTTTTTGAAGTTTGGGGAGATCGTTGAGGCAGGAAGACCTGAGCGGTTTGAAATGTTCAATCAAACGTTGGGTTGTTGGTTTGATGTTCTGGCCGTTCCCCTGGGCGAGACGGGCAGGTTTGCCATAATCCATACAGATGTTTCTGCTCGCAAAGAGGCCGAGCGAAAACTGCGTGAGAGCGAAGAAATCTTCCGGGCAATCAGCGACAACTCCCTCGACAACTTCTCCATTTTGGAACCCGTGATGGGAAGCGATGGAGAAATCATCGATTTCACTTGCATCTATCAAAATGCGGTGTCGATGACCTGGGGGAAAAGTCCGAGGATGGTGGTCGGTCGCCGTGCGTCAGAGCTGTTTCCTGATTTCGTGAGTTCAAAAGCCTTTGTCAAGTACAAGGAAGTTGTGGAGACGGGTCAATCGCAAGAGTTTGAGGAACATCATTGTTTCGATGGAACGGACCATTATTATCGCATTGTGGCGACCCCAGTGCCTGTAGGGGTAGCCGTTGCTTCGCAGAGCATCAATGAGAGCAAAAGGGCCAAGGCTCTTGCCCAAAAAAATGAGATTCGACAAGCGTATCTACTCAAGCTCAGTGATATTGTCATGTCTCTTGCGGACGAGGAAGCTATTCAAAACGCTGCGGCGCAACTGCTCATGGAGCATTTGAAAGTGAATCACGCAAGCTACAGTGAGTTTTCTTGCGATGAAATAATCGTTAGCAGAAAGATCCAACCGAACTCTGTCGTACCGGAACAAGCAACGTATGATCGTAGCGATCTGTCTGAGTGGATAGAAATTCTCGGTTCTGGTGAAGAGGTCGTCTGCCCCGATACACTCCAATGCGAAAAGGTTTCCGATGCGCTTCGAGTCTTTTGGTCGGAGCTTGGTGTACGGGCGCAGATCACGGTTCCGATTGTTAGAAACAATACGCTGGTGGCGTCCTTGTCCGTTAGGGATCGTAGTCCGAGGCTGTGGTCGGCCGATGACGTGGAACTTGTGCGAGAAACAGCCCAGCGCACCTGGGTTGCCGTGGAACGAGCAAGGGCCGAGAAGGCTTTGCGGGAGAGTGAAGCCAAGTATCGTACGCTTTTTGAGACCTCAAACGACGGTTTTTGGTGGGGAGACAAACATGGGCGCGTAGGAGAGATCAACCAGGGTACGGCACAGATGCTCGGCTATACACAGGATGAAGCCCTGGGCATGTTCTGGACAGACTTTATCTGCAACATGTGGTTGGGCAAGGGATACAAGGAATGGGAAGACAGCGAGTCGGGAAAACCAAAGCGTCATAATATCCGCCTCAAAAAGAAGGATGGCACTTGCATTTGGGCTAGGGTCAGCGGATCATCCCTCGAAGATGAAAACGGAAACTACACTGGGACCTTGGTAGCCTTCGCAGATATTACCGAGGAGAAGAAGGCGAAGGAAGAGCTCATGGAGAGCGAGAAGAAAGCTCGTGAGCTCGTAGCTGAGCTGGAAAAGGCGCATAAGCATAAGGATGAGTTTATCAGCATGCTCTCTCATGAGCTTAGGAATCCCCTGGCGACCATCGCGGCCGCGCTCGAACTCCTGGAGTTTTCGATGGAGGATGATGGCAGTAGTAATGTAATTGGCGTCGTCAAAAGACAGACAGAGCACTTGAGCAGGCTGGTTGATGATTTACTGGATGTCACTCGGATAGGCCGGAACAAGATGGTACTCAAGAAGGAAATGGTTACACTAAACACTATCGTTACGGAAACGACGAGTGATATGAGGTCGCAGTTTGATAGTAAAGGCATAGCCCTGTTGGAAAATCCCTGTACGGACCCTGTTGCCGTGCATGCCGATGCCCTGCGAATCACGCAGTGTGTCGAAAACGTCTTGATGAACGCTTTGAAATACACCCAGGAAGATGGTACTGTCAGTGTTACGCTTGGAGTTCAAGGAGAGCACGCCGTTATCACCGTCCAGGACAATGGTGTGGGAATCCATCCAGACACTCTGGATAAAATCTTCGAGCCCTATGAGCAGGACTGGAGTTCTTCGCACTCCCTTCACAACCGAGGTCTTGGTTTGGGTCTTGCTATTGTCAAGAGTATCATGGAGATGCATGACGGAGACGTTGCGATCTGCAGTCCCGGCTTAGGACAAGGGACGACCGTAACCCTAAGGTTGCCAACAAAGCCATATTCTCTGAAGGAGGGTGAATCATAGATGATACTTGTGATTGATGACAACAAGGATTTGGCCAACATCTTCTGCGCATATCTCAATATGGTGCACTATAACGCAATGGTTGTCTATGGTGGAGAAGAAGGGATTGCCGCAGCAAAAGCGCATAAACCCAGGGCTATTCTTTGCGACATTGCCATGTCTGGTGTGAATGGCTATGAGGTCGCTCGGCGAATCCGCCTGGATGACGAGTTGAAAGATACCTATATGATCGCGATCTCAGGTTATTCCAGCCAAGAGGACGTACAACGCTCTTTGGATGCGGGGTTTAACAAGCACCTCTGCAAACCCGTTAACCTGCAGGCCATGAAAAAGGTGCTTGATGAGTGTTAGTGCTGGGATGAAAGATGTCGATGGTATGACAAAGAGTTTCACGGGTTAGACTTACGCGAACGAAGTCACTTAGGTTAAGTTGGAGCCAGAGGCAGCAGGGAGGTGTTAGCTTGAACGCTAGCACCTCCTTTTGTGCTTTTCTTAGACAGTATAGGCTATTGGTGTTAACTGGAGCAATGCAAATGCTCCAGCATGATCTATAAGATTCTGACTTTATCTTTCCATTTGCAGGCAATTATGTAAGTTTGTGGAATTAGTAAGAAAGAGCCGGAAGGGAGTAGACAATGGAAAGCCCTTTTATTGCCCACGTGAAACAAAAGGAGGATGGTTCGTGGGAGAGACCCCATCTGCTTCACGACCACCTGACTAGGACTGCAGAGCGTTGTCGTAGTTTTGCGGCCAAGTTTAACTCTGCTGAATGGGGAGAAGTCTTGGGCCTCTTTCATGACCAGGGTAAAGGTCGCCCTTCCTGGCAGTCCTATTTACATGTGAAAAGCGGGTATGACCCAAATGCTCATCTAGAACAACTACCGGGTAGGGTCATCCATGCAATTCACGGAGCAAAGACCCTGGAAAAACTGTATGGACATGCCATTGGACGAATTTGTGGATATAGTGTGGCTGGTCATCACGCGGGTTTACCGGATTGGTCAAATGCTATGGGAGCTGGTGCCAGTGCGTTGGAGTATCAGCTTGCTCATGTAGATGATATCGATCAGGTACATGACGCATTCCTTAACCCGCTAAAACGTAAGTTGGATCTTAAGCCTCCTTGGACTTTTGATTCAGGTTTGGATATGTCCCTTTGGATACGAATGCTGTTCTCGTGTCTGGTTGACGCCGACTTTTTGGATACAGAGAGTTATATGGACCCAGAAAGGGGCGCTGCGCGAACAGGATTTTGCACCATCGCTGAACTGAAACAGAGGTTTGAGGACTACTACTCAGAACTAAGGGCGGGTGCCACCGAAAGTCCCGTCAATGTCTTGCGAAACCAAATTAAGGACAAGTGTGTTCACGCGGGGCGAACTCCTCAAGGGTTTTTTTCTCTATCTGTGCCGACGGGAGGGGGCAAGACCTTGTCGTCTCTTGCGTTTGCGTTAGAACACGCTCAGGTACACTCTCTAGAACGGATCATTTACGTGATTCCTTATACTAGTATTATTGAACAGAATGCAGATGTCTTTCGCAAAGTTCTTGGAGACGATCAGGTTGTGGAGCATCACTCAAACTTAGATGAAGATGGTTGCAGTTGGCGTTCTAGGTTAGCAGCCGAAAATTGGGATGCCCCCATGATCGTGACAACTTCGGTCCAGTTTTTTGAGTCACTTTTTGCTGCTAAGCCCAGCATATGTAGGAAGCTTCACAACATTGTGGGATCCGTTGTGATTCTGGATGAAGCGCAACTGCTTCCGGTTGATTATCTGTATCCAATTTTGGAGACCATGCAGCTCTTAGTGGACAAATATCGAGTGACCTTTGTGATTTGTACCGCCACGCAACCAGCCTTGGGTGAAAGGAGGGTGGGAGAGGAACTCTTCAAAGGCTTGAGGGATATTCGGGAAATCATGGGTAGCAGCGATGAGGTCTATGGTTTACATAAGAAATTTGCGCGGACCCGTGTGACGTTACCAGATGATTTTAACAAGCCACTGGAATGGGAAGAACTCGCGGATGAGCTAAAGAAGTATGATCAGGTCCTCTGCATCGTATCTGATCGGAAAAGCTGCAGAGAGCTACACTCGTTGATGCCAGAAGGCACATACCATTTGTCCGCACTTATGTGTGGTCAGCATCGCACAGAGATGATTGGAGAGATAAAGAAAGACTTGAGAGCGGGAAAGAGAGTAAGAGTCGTTAGTACTCAACTTGTCGAAGCAGGAGTGGATTTTGACTTTCCGGTTGTCTATAGAGCTCTGGCAGGTCTTGATTCTCTAGCCCAAGCTGCGGGCCGCTGTAATAGGGAGGGTAAGATAGAGAAGGGAGGGAAAGTGGTTGTATTTGTACCCCCAAAGAGGCCACCATCTGGGCTTCTTCGAAAAGCCGCCGATACTACTCGGAATCTGTTGAAGAGTTGTCGTGGAGAGCCCGATCCACTCAAACCCAGCAATTTCACTAGGTTCTTTGAAGAACTCTACTGGAAGGCACCGTCGCTAGACAAAAAGGGCATCAGGGACTTGCTCATACCACGACCACCGGATCTTACGATGTACTTTAGAACTGCTGCCAGCAACTTTAAACTAATAGACAATGACCACCACACCATCTTAGTGCCCTTCAGAGAAGGGAAGCAGTTACTAGAAACACTCCGGGACCTCGGGCCAGAACGGCGATTAATGAGGAAGTTGCAGCGCTACGCAGTTAACGTGTATCCCAAGGACTTCTTGTACTTAAAGCATACAGGAGCGATTGAGGAGATTCACCCTGGTATCTGGGTTGTGGTTTTCGAGAACCAATATTCGGACACTAGAGGTCTACTGGTAGATGAGATTCCTTCCGATCCGATCATTGTATGAGGCAGAAAGGAGTGAAGAGGGTATGAACAACTGGTGTCTAGAGGTTTGGGGAGACTATGCGTGTTTCACCAGACCGGAGATGAAAGTCGAAAGGGTCAGCTATGATGTCATGACCCCGTCAGCTGCTAGGGCGATCTTCGAAGCAATTCTGTGGAAACCGGCCATTAAGTGGAATGTTACACAAATTGAGGTTCTAAACCCGATTCAATGGATTTCTGTGCGTCGCAACGAGGTGCGCAAGAAAATCCCGAGACCAACTAATCGCCAGATGTCTGGGGAAGTAGTGCCACCACTTGGTATGTTTATTGAGGAGGAGAGGCAGTTACGGGCTGGTTTGTTCCTCCGTGATGTACGTTATCGGATTCACGGCTATTTTGACTATATCGGTCCAAGAGAAGATCACAGAAGTGGATCAGGCTCACAGGAATTGTGGGCAGATAAGGAGGAATCGGAAAGGGCCCGAAACGCGAGTGAAAATGCCGGAAAGTATGCCGCGATGTTTGAAAGACGTGCCAAGAAAGGGCAGTGTTTTCATCGTCCATATCTTGGATGTAGGGAGTTCGCATGTTTCTTCAAACTTGTGGAACCTAACCAGGAAGTCGATGCTCCTATTCCTGTGACAAAGGATCTGGGCTTCATGCTCTACGATCTTGACTTTGATGATCCTAATGATCCTAGCCCAATGTTCTTTAGAGCCCAAATGAACGAAGGAACAATCAACACTGATGCCAGAGAAATCGAGGTGATTCGGTGATCCTCCATAAGTTAAAGGGTTACTATGATCGCCTTTCTTCTCATGAGGATAGCCCCTTACCTCAACCGGGATGGGAGTATAAGGAGATTCCATTCATCATAGTCCTGGATGATAACGGTGGGTTTGTTGCCATTGAGGATACTCGTGAAGGCGATGGACAGATATTAAGAGCAAAGGAATTCTTGGTACCACAGGGCGTCAAGAAGACATCGGGGATCGCAGCCAATCTGCTTTGGGACACAGTTGCTTATGTTTTTGGGGTAGACCAAAAAGGAGATCCAAAGAGACTGGTCAGGCAAAGGGAGGCCTTTCTGGAGAAACTAAGGAGTGAATTAGGAGATGTGAAGGAAGTGGCCACGCTCATCTCGTTCTTGGAGAACGTGACCATAGACAAACTGATGGAAGACCCTAATTGGGATGAAATGGTTAGGAGCAATCCCAATCTCTCCTTTCGTTTTCACACTGATCCCTATCTGATCTGTAGAATACCTCGGGTAGTAGAAGCGATTGAGACGTCACAGAGAATGGCGGAAAGGTGGAGTAAAGGGATTTGCCTGGTCACAGGGGTAGAAACGGACATCAAAAAGCTCCACACTGCGATCAAAGGCGTCTATGGTGCACAAACGTCTGGAGGGAACATAGTTTCTTTTAATCTTGATGCATTCGAGTCGTACGGCAAGAAGCAGGGTCTTAACGCGCCCGTTGGTGCATCTGCTGAGTTTGCTTACACAACGGCGTTGAATTATCTGTTGAGACGCGAATCGAAACAGCGCATGTCTGTAGGGGATGCAACAACTGTCTTCTGGACAGAGGAGGATTCCTCATTTGAAAAGGATTTTGCACAGTTTTTCTCAGAACCGCCTAAGAGCGATCCTTCGATGGGGACCGAAAAAATCCGTGCTTTGATCAACTCTGTTGACACGGGCGCCTACTTTGATGATCCAAGTGACCTTGAGTTCAATATCTTGGGTTTATCACCTAATGCTGCTCGGCTTTCTGTTCGTTTCTGGCACACGGGCACAGTAGGTGAGTTTGCTCGTAACATACGAAGCTACTTTGACGACTTCACAATTGATAGGCCAAGTTATGAACCGCCTTATTATTCTCTATGGAGAATTTTAGTGAACCTAGCCACTCAGGACAAGAGTGAGAATATTCCTCCAAATCTAGCAGGAGATATGATGTGCTCCATCTTGACGAACACGCCTTATCCTACCACTTTGCTTAATGCAGCGTTAAGAAGGGTTCAGAGTGACACCACGGGACGTGTTACGCCCGTAAGAGCAGCCACAATAAAGGCTTATCTAGTGCGGTACAGTCGTTTCTATGGCAATCAAAAGAAGGAGGTTGGGGAGAAAATGGATGTTAGTCAATCATCGGTCGGATACCACCTAGGTAGATTGTTTGCAGTTCTGGAGAAAATCCAGGAGGAGGCCAATCCTGGACTTAACGCTACCATTCGTGAACGTTACTATGGCGCAGCGTGCGGCACGCCGGTCACCGTTTTTGCTAATCTACTTCGTTTGAAGAACCATCACCTTGCCAAGCTCGAATCGAAAGGCCGAGTCGTCAATTTTGAGCGCATGTTGGGCGAGATCATGCTCAACTTTTCTGATTTTCCTGCCCACTTGGACTTGCATGAGCAAGGGCGATTTGCGATCGGGTACTATCATCAGAGGCAAGAACTGTTTTCCAAGAAGGAAGCTGTTGAGGAAATGCAAAGTAGAGGGGAGTATTGAGAGATGCGAATCATTGAAAATCGTTATGACTTTGTGATTCTGTTTGACGTTAAAGATGGAAATCCCAATGGAGACCCTGACGCAGGCAATCTACCACGTATTGATGCCCAAACGGGTCACGGGTTGGTGACCGATGTCTGTCTAAAACGGAAAATCAGAAACTACGTTACTATGCGCAACGGCGAAAAGCCTCCATACGACATTTTTATAAAAGAGAAGTCCATTTTGAACAACGCGATCGAACAAGCCTACATTAGTCTGGGTATAGATCTGGACAAGCCTCCCAAAGATGAACGCGATGGAAAAAAGCGGAACAACAAAGGCAAGGGTCAAGGAAGCGAAATAGACCAGGCGAGAGAGTTTCTCTGCAAGAACTTTTTTGACATTCGCACCTTTGGTGCGGTATTATCTACGGGCGCGAATGCTGGTCAGGTAAGGGGACCCGTTCAGCTTACTTTTGGGCGCTCCATTGACCCTATTGTATCGCTGGAACACAGTATTACAAGGATGGCCGTGACAACGGCCGAGGAAGCGGAAAAGCAAAGCGGAGGCAACCGTACTATGGGACGTAAATTCACAATTCCATACGGCCTGTACCGGGCCCACGGCTTCATTTCCGCACCACTAGCAGCACAAACCGGGTTTAGCGAAAGTGATCTAGAAGTGTTCTGGGAAGCACTACAGAATATGTTTGAGCATGACCGTTCGGCCGCTAGAGGGCTAATGGGGACTAGACAGGTAATAGTCTTCAAACATGGCTCGCGGATGGGGAATGCCCCAGTTCAATCTTTGTTTGACTTGGTAAAGGTAAGCCGAAAAGATCAAGATAAGCCTAGCAGAGAGTTTGCAGACTATGAGGTCATAGTGGACAAAGACAATGTACCACAAGGAGTCTCCTTGCTGGAGTTCTTGTAGGATGAAACGAGATTTGTCTGTAGACGATTACTTGCTGTTGTCCGGAGTGCAACACTATGCTTTTTGTCCAAGGCAATGGGCACTCATTCATGTGGAACAACAATGGAAGGAGAATTTGTCTACATTCTTGGGGCAGGAGTTGCACCAAAATGCAAATGATCCCTTTGCAGTAGAAAAAAGGCAAGATGTAGTAATTGTCCGCGCTGTCCCATTGGTTTCACACTCCTTACAGCTTTATGGTGTGGGGGACGTCGTAGAGTTCCACAAGACAGAGTACAATGGGATTACCCTCAAGGGATACTCCGGGAGCTGGATTCCTGTTCCCATAGAGTACAAGTTAGGAAAGCCAAAAGCAACCAACTGTGATGTGGTTCAGTTGTGTGCTCAGGCCATTTGCTTAGAAGAGAAGTTCGAACTTAGAATAACCCGGGGTCAAGTCTTTTATGGGAGGACTCGTAGAAGGCTAGAGGTGGAGTTCACTCCCGAACTACGTGAGGAGACGAGGAAGGTTGCTGAGAGCATGCACGGGACTTTTGAGCGAGGTTTTACTCCTAGACCAGAAGTCTCAGACGCATGCAGTAGCTGCTCACTAAGCGAGTTGTGCATGCCGGAACTGGCATCTCGGAAGAGCAGTCGAGATTACATTTCCAAGAGCCTAGATGGCTAGAACGAGGAGGTGTCGTTTTTGCGCCAACTCTTGAACACGCTTTTTGTGACTACTCCCGACGCATTCTTGAGTCGAGAGCGGGAGAACATTCTGGTTTATGTTGAGGATGAGATGCGCTTGAGGCTGCCAATCCACAATCTAGAAGGGATCGTTACTTTTGGTTATAGTGGGGCGAGTCCAGCTTTGATGCATCTGTGCGCATCCCGTGGAGTTGCGCTGTCATTTCTCTCGCCAAGTGGGCGCTTACTTGCCAAAGTGGCCTCTCCAGTGCGTGGCAATGTTCTATTGCGGAAAAAACAGTATGAACTGTCCGATGACGAAGAAGCATGTGTAGGTTTTGCGAAAAACTTCATCCTCGGAAAAGTCTATAACTGCCGTAGTGTCCTGAGGCGTTTTGTAAGGGATCATAGTGGTCGAGTCGGTGCTGGGGAGGTGGGTAATGCAGCAGATTTCTTATCCACATTGATAGAAAAGACGCTCTCTGTCGAATCTCTAGATCGCTTGCGTGGTTTGGAAGGCGAAGCAGCCAGAGCGTACTATGGCGTCTTTAACCACCTCATTTTGGAGCATGGTGATACGTTTCAATTTTGCGGTCGTAGCCGTCGACCTCCCTTAGACCGTACTAACGCGTTGTTGTCTTTTCTTTATAGTCTTCTAGCCCATGACTGTAGTGCTGCTCTCGAGATTGTGGGCTTGGATCCCCAGGTCGGCTTCTTGCACCGAATTCGACCGGGTAGAGCTAGTCTAAGCTTAGACTTGATGGAGGAGTTACGCCCTTACTTGGTCGATCGTTTGACTCTGTCACTGATCAACAATCGACAGGTTGAGGCCAGGGATTTTGCATTTCAGGAATCTGGTGGCGTCCTCCTTACAGATGATGCACGTAAAGAGGTGATAAGTGCGTGGCAGAAGAGAAAGCAACAAGTCATCACGCATCCCTATTTGGAGGAAAAAATGGAGATAGGTTTGATTCCTTATGCTCAAGCCATGCTCTTGGCGAGATGCATTCGAGGAGACATTGATGGTTATCCTCCGTTTCTAATCCGGTAAAGGAGGCTACGTGAGATGATGGTTCTTGTTACGTACGATGTAAACACCCAACACCCCGAAGGGGTCAAGCGCCTTCGGTGGGTGGCCAAGACTTGCGTTGATTATGGGCAAAGAGTGCAGAATTCCGTGTTTGAATGTCTCGTTGATCCAGTAGAGTTCGCACAATTGAGGAAGAAGCTTGAGAACATTATTGATCCAGAAAAGGATAGTCTTCGCTACTATTTCCTAGGCAGCAACTGGAAAAGAAGAGTCGAACATGTGGGTGCAAAAGCTACTTATGACCCTGAAGGGTTGTTGATGGTATAGCCTGTGCGAACCCCAAGTGCACATGGTTTCCCTGGGCCGTTCGCAACACCGACTATATCGTGCTTTTAAGCACATTCGTGCATTTCCCTTCAAATTTGGAGGATGGGAAAAAGGAGGTTCTCGATATTGGCCTCCCAAATAGCTTTACCAAGGGCAGTTAAGGGCCCTACTGTCGCTCCCCGTGCGGGAGCGTGGATTGAAACGCCGAGAATCGTGCGAACATAGCGATCAATCCAAGTCGCTCCCCGTGCGGGAGCGTGGATTGAAACCTGGGTGGCGACTTGGTAGTATTTCCTCATTCCATGTCGCTCCCCGTGCGGGAGCGTGGATTGAAACCTCGATTTCGTCTCGCAATCCCTTTTTCAGGTCCAGTCGCTCCCCGTGCGGGAGCGTGGATTGAAACCATAGTCTCAAAATCCCGTTGATGATTGGTGCCAAGTCGCTCCCCGTGCGGGAGCGTGGATTGAAACCATAGTCTCAAAATCCCGTTGATGATTGGTGCCAAGTCGCTCCCCGTGCGGGAGCGTGGATTGAAACATTGGGATCGCCGGCAGTCCACATCCAAGCATTGGTCGCTCCCCGTGCGGGAGCGTGGATTGAAACCCCGCTAGGTGATTTGATCACAGAAATCGAGGTAGTCGCTCCCCGTGCGGGAGCGTGGATTGAAACAGCTTGGCCCAATTCCGTTCCAATACCTCGTAGAGTCGCTCCCCGTGCGGGAGCGTGGATTGAAACAAGTATATTGCTCTATTCCGCCACTTGCTTACCAGTCGCTCCCCGTGCGGGAGCGTGGATTGAAACCTCCTTAAAAAGGATGTGCCAAAGATCGCTGCCCGTCGCTCCCCGTGCGGGAGCGTGGATTGAAACGATTTGCATCCCACACTTCAGCCCCTGTGACTTGTCGCTCCCCGTGCGGGAGCGTGGATTGAAACTTGACTATCGCAGACAAGACGAGTCCCAAAGCGAGTCGCTCCCCGTGCGGGAGCGTGGATTGAAACATTTTGGGTGGGCTTGCGGTTGAAAAGTACATTCGTCGCTCCCCGTGCGGGAGCGTGGATTGAAACCTCGCTTGCATCTGTAGCCAAAAGCCTGCTGTGGGGTCGCTCCCCGTGCGGGAGCGTGGATTGAAACCGTTTGAGCGTTTGGCCAGCATGACGTTGCCGGGGTCGCTCCCCGTGCGGGAGCGTGGATTGAAACTGCTGTGCCGCCGGATGTCTTTTCTAACTTTTTCAGTCGCTCCCCGTGCGGGAGCGTGGATTGAAACCGCTTCTCGCTCTGCAATCCTGGCTCGCTCATCCGGTCGCTCCCCGTGCGGGAGCGTGGATTGAAACTCCAAAGAGAAAAGCAAGAGCAGATTAAAATTGCCGTCGCTCCCCGTGCGGGAGCGTGGATTGAAACCTTACTAATTGCGAGGTGATCTGGTGAGTATACTTGTCGCTCCCCGTGCGGGAGCGTGGATTGAAACCGTTCCAATACCTCGTAGATATCTTCGAAAGATGGTCGCTCCCCGTGCGGGAGCGTGGATTGAAACCGGTGTCATGCCTTCCCGCCCGGCCACGATAGCGGTCGCTCCCCGTGCGGGAGCGTGGATTGAAACTCTCTTCGGCAATAAGGTTGTTGTAATATGTGTCGTCGCTCCCCGTGCGGGAGCGTGGATTGAAACCGGCATGACACTGTGTACTATACCCTTTAGTTGGGTCGCTCCCCGTGCGGGAGCGTGGATTGAAACTATTTCAGCCCTACTGGAGGCAATGACATCGTAGTCGCTCCCCGTGCGGGAGCGTGGATTGAAACCTGCAGTCCCCGCCATACTTGCGAACGCTATCAAAGTCGCTCCCCGTGCGGGAGCGTGGATTGAAACCATCATGGCCAAGAATTTTGCCCTGGCCAAGTGTGAGTCGCTCCCCGTGCGGGAGCGTGGATTGAAACTACCGCCGAAGTTGACATCATCCAGGACTAGGTTCGTCGCTCCCCGTGCGGGAGCGTGGATTGAAACCGGTTAATCTCTGTCTCAATCATCTTGGCCCAGGTCGCTCCCCGTGCGGGAGCGTGGATTGAAACACCAATGACCACATTCAAGCCCTTAATGCTTTTTGTCGCTCCCCGTGCGGGAGCGTGGATTGAAACACCTGCCTTAAAAGGCGCCCCAATCGGAGCGCCTGTCGCTCCCCGTGCGGGAGCGTGGATTGAAACCTCCTAGCTCAATGGTGCGCATTAAATATCATCCTGTCGCTCCCCGTGCGGGAGCGTGGATTGAAACAAAGTGAAACACTTCCGATTCCCGGAACGTCCGGTGTCGCTCCCCGTGCGGGAGCGTGGATTGAAACCACTGGGCCTCAAACTTTTCTCGCTCTTCCTTCTGGTCGCTCCCCGTGCGGGAGCGTGGATTGAAACTCAAGTGGCTCTATCGTAGACACACGCTCATCCTGGTCGCTCCCCGTGCGGGAGCGTGGATTGAAACATTACTCGCAATGGCAACGTCAATGGCGGCGTCGTGTCGCTCCCCGTGCGGGAGCGTGGATTGAAACCGCAATCAAGTCTTTCCCGAACGCTTGCTGGTAAGTCGCTCCCCGTGCGGGAGCGTGGATTGAAACTTTGAAAAAGACTTCTGTGGCAAGATTGCCGATGTCGCTCCCCGTGCGGGAGCGTGGATTGAAACTCCTGCAAGACACTAATGCGATAGCTGTCAGCCACGTCGCTCCCCGTGCGGGAGCGTGGATTGAAACTTGTATGGGTGCCTTGATAGGTCTACTCTCTACTTGTCGCTCCCCGTGCGGGAGCGTGGATTGAAACGACATGACCTTGATACCATGGGAGCTCTTACTACGTCGCTCCCCGTGCGGGAGCGTGGATTGAAACGGTAAATGCGTAATACGCACAGGGGAAACCAAGGTGTCGCTCCCCGTGCGGGAGCGTGGATTGAAACAAGTCGTATTGTACGACCAGGCACTCATTTTCGTGGTCGCTCCCCGTGCGGGAGCGTGGATTGAAACCATTTGATGGCGAAGTTCTGGGAAATACGGTAAGGGTCGCTCCCCGTGCGGGAGCGTGGATTGAAACAGCTTGGCCCAATTCCGTTCCAATACCTCGTAGAGTCGCTCCCCGTGCGGGAGCGTGGATTGAAACAAGGTTACTGTCCACTAGTGCTAGGTCTGGTCTGGTCGCTCCCCGTGCGGGAGCGTGGATTGAAACTTTTTTTGATCTCATATAGTCTCCAGGAGTAGGAGGTCGCTCCCCGTGCGGGAGCGTGGATTGAAACTGTGTGTAACCTCAAAGCCTCTTTATGCCAATCCGTCGCTCCCCGTGCGGGAGCGTGGATTGAAACCTCGCATTTCGCTTGCAGGGGGACGGTCTGCTAGAGTCGCTCCCCGTGCGGGAGCGTGGATTGAAACTTGCTCGAAAATGTCGTATAGAGTGTTTAGGTGTGGTCGCTCCCCGTGCGGGAGCGTGGATTGAAACAAGAGTGCCCTGTTCCTGATCCGTTTCTCCTTCGGTCGCTCCCCGTGCGGGAGCGTGGATTGAAACTACTGCAATTACGTCGACATCGAAAGAGGTTATTAGTCGCTCCCCGTGCGGGAGCGTGGATTGAAACACTAACACACCCAGAGTTGCCATCTCGCATTACGCGTCGCTCCCCGTGCGGGAGCGTGGATTGAAACATTCCATCCCCTCCTTGCCAACTATTTCCACGCACGTCGCTCCCCGTGCGGGAGCGTGGATTGAAACCCGAGACTGAGCAATATTGTAATACCATCTGGGCTTGTCGCTCCCCGTGCGGGAGCGTGGATTGAAACATCCTGGTGCCGCCAAAGAAATACTCGAATCCAATGTCGCTCCCCGTGCGGGAGCGTGGATTGAAACTTTTTCCTTTTCGGCAGGTGTCTTTTCAGCAAGGTCGCTCCCCGTGCGGGAGCGTGGATTGAAACATCACCCAGCACCTCTTTTCGTTTTATGTTGTAAGTCGCTCCCCGTGCGGGAGCGTGGATTGAAACAGTTATGGCAATGCAATAGGTATGTTGGAGCTCGTCGCTCCCCGTGCGGGAGCGTGGATTGAAACAGCACCACTGTTGAGTTTTTATGACGTTGATGTTGGTCGCTCCCCGTGCGGGAGCGTGGATTGAAACTCGATGTTTTCCAACTCACTTGCGCTTACCGAGTAGTCGCTCCCCGTGCGGGAGCGTGGATTGAAACCAAAAGATATTCGGCGGTTTCCCTTCTCCACTCGTCGCTCCCCGTGCGGGAGCGTGGATTGAAACTGTAATGTCACCAGCGTGATAGACGGTGTCAAGACGTCGCTCCCCGTGCGGGAGCGTGGATTGAAACCTCTGGCGGGTTGATGTAGGGGTTAGTTGCCATATGTCGCTCCCCGTGCGGGAGCGTGGATTGAAACAAGTCTGGGTATAATAACCGTTTCGCCGTTGCATGTCGCTCCCCGTGCGGGAGCGTGGATTGAAACTCTCCGCCGCTCATCGCATCAATCATCTTTTGTAAGTCGCTCCCCGTGCGGGAGCGTGGATTGAAACTTCCGCCAGCGATAAAGATAGTTGTTGACAGCACGTCGCTCCCCGTGCGGGAGCGTGGATTGAAACGTAGGTCATCATGCCTTGGCCCTCCTCCCATACCGTCGCTCCCCGTGCGGGAGCGTGGATTGAAACTTGGATAACGATCTACTACATACGCCACCTGCGCGGTCGCTCCCCGTGCGGGAGCGTGGATTGAAACTGGTTGCCGTCACCGGTCATATAAGCCTTTTCGGCGTCGCTCCCCGTGCGGGAGCGTGGATTGAAACTGTTAAAGGGTACTTTGTTGGGTCGTCAGTAAAGTCGCTCCCCGTGCGGGAGCGTGGATTGAAACCGTCCTCAGTGTAGTAGTATCCTTGGAGGTTAGGAGTCGCTCCCCGTGCGGGAGCGTGGATTGAAACTACTGATTGAAACTTTAGTCAGTGGTGGGTACGGTCGCTCCCCGTGCGGGAGCGTGGATTGAAACCAGGAGTAGGAGACCAGGATATATTTTCTTGTTAAGTCGCTCCCCGTGCGGGAGCGTGGATTGAAACATCGGGCGGGTTGTAAGGGATATTGAAACAGGAGCGTCGCTCCCCGTGCGGGAGCGTGGATTGAAACTATCGGGAGTGGAAAGAGAGATTGGGTCACGACATGTCGCTCCCCGTGCGGGAGCGTGGATTGAAACTGTTGTCAAAGAGGTTATATCGGATATAGCAAGGAGTCGCTCCCCGTGCGGGAGCGTGGATTGAAACCATCAGACAGTCTATACATACATGGATTCGATATACGTCGCTCCCCGTGCGGGAGCGTGGATTGAAACATTGGATTCACAGGATAACACAGGAGGGGCAGGGAAGTCGCTCCCCGTGCGGGAGCGTGGATTGAAACCAGGTTTAGTCTTAGAACTCTTTGGTCAAGCAAAAGGTCGCTCCCCGTGCGGGAGCGTGGATTGAAACTTCTGTATCTATAAGATATCATAAAAATATTTATTGTCGCTCCCCGTGCGGGAGCGTGGATTGAAACCTCATGTGGAATGTTTTTCTCTGTGTGTGGAAAGAGTCGCTCCCCGTGCGGGAGCGTGGATTGAAACATCTAAGGTAGCCTCATAACTGTCTAAATCAGTCCGTCGCTCCCCGTGCGGGAGCGTGGATTGAAACTGTCAGTCCTTGGTGAGCTGTCTACAGGTGTCTCTAGTCGCTCCCCGTGCGGGAGCGTGGATTGAAACCCAGGTATCTGGAACACCCGCACAGGTGCAATCTTGTCGCTCCCCGTGCGGGAGCGTGGATTGAAACTTGTTACTTTAGAGCGAGCCGACAATGGTAAAAAGGGTCGCTCCCCGTGCGGGAGCGTGGATTGAAACTAAAGGGAGTTTCAAGAGGACAACTAGTCCGTTTGTCGCTCCCCGTGCGGGAGCGTGGATTGAAACCCTTTTTTCGTGGTATACTTTTTCGTATTTTTCGGTCGCTCCCCGTGCGGGAGCGTGGATTGAAACGGCAATTCCCTTCTGGCAAGCATTTCCGTCTGTGGTCGCTCCCCGTGCGGGAGCGTGGATTGAAACAAAATCAAAAATGAATTCGGTTTTTCTAGTTCGATGGTCGCTCCCCGTGCGGGAGCGTGGATTGAAACTCTGAAGGGGCGCAAGCCCCTCCAAAAAAACTTTGTCGCTCCCCGTGCGGGAGCGTGGATTGAAACGTCAAATGCCGCATTGATTGCTCTTACTTTGCTATGGTCGCTCCCCGTGCGGGAGCGTGGATTGAAACGACCCACCCAATTCTCGCCATCGTAGCCCATAATGTCGCTCCCCGTGCGGGAGCGTGGATTGAAACTTGAAGGTCTTGTCGGCGGAAGCGTACTCCAAAGTCGCTCCCCGTGCGGGAGCGTGGATTGAAACCTCGCATTTCGCTTGCAGGGGGACGGTCTGCTAGGTCGCTCCCCGTGCGGGAGCGTGGATTGAAACGCATCAGAGACAACGCTGGCTGATGTCAAGATTAAAGTCGCTCCCCGTGCGGGAGCGTGGATTGAAACCAAAGAATTCGAAGTGCACTACTGCAAAGGCTCAGAATGGTCGCTCCCCGTGCGGGAGCGTGGATTGAAACCAAAGACTTTAAGGAAATGGTCGATAAAACAGCACGTCGCTCCCCGTGCGGGAGCGTGGATTGAAACAACACCACTGTTGAGTTTTTATGACGTTGATGTTGGTCGCTCCCCGTGCGGGAGCGTGGATTGAAACGCATCAGAGACAACGCTGGCTGATGTCAAGATTAAAGTCGCTCCCCGTGCGGGAGCGTGGATTGAAACGCATCAGAGACATCGCTGGCTGATGTCAAGATTAAAGTCGCTCCCCGTGCGGGAGCGTGGATTGAAACACGTAGGTTACGACCGAAGTATACCCGCCATCAAGTCGCTCCCCGTGCGGGAGCGTGGATTGAAACTTATACCGCGAAGGATATTATTTCCCCGGTTTCTTGTCGCTCCCCGTGCGGGAGCGTGGATTGAAACAGCGACAAAGACCACTCCCAAAATAGAAACTGTAGGTCGCTCCCCGTGCGGGAGCGTGGATTGAAACCGCTAGTTACAAAGCGTTGGAAGGCAGACATATAAGCGTCGCTCCCCGTGCGGGAGCGTGGATTGAAACCGCTTTAATCGCCCTCTCTATCGCATGTTCGACAAGTCGCTCCCCGTGCGGGAGCGTGGATTGAAACATCAAGTTTCATCCCCCAGCACCTCCTTGGCTTTTGTCGCTCCCCGTGCGGGAGCGTGGATTGAAACACTTAGTTGCGGCTGAAACAAGAATCATGATCGGAGTCGCTCCCCGTGCGGGAGCGTGGATTGAAACTCTTGTTTTGCTCGATAGTATACCCTGCCATCTTCGTCGCTCCCCGTGCGGGAGCGTGGATTGAAACGCTTGTGGTTTTCTGGATTCACTTTCTCTGATTGGTCGCTCCCCGTGCGGGAGCGTGGATTGAAACAAGCACGGGCATACCATCGGTTTCTAGACGTCCAGTCGCTCCCCGTGCGGGAGCGTGGATTGAAACCATATCCCAGACTTGTAGAATCGTTCCTCGACTAGTCGCTCCCCGTGCGGGAGCGTGGATTGAAACTCCCTCCCACACTACGTTGCCGTAGATGTCTTTGAGTCGCTCCCCGTGCGGGAGCGTGGATTGAAACAAGACCTTTTAGGCGAGAAAGCAGGTG
>Ga0265293_10001828_pt1 | contig 44986 bp, 42 predicted proteins | sample Munlanlewell138R_FD_192505 | JGI IMG/M metagenome (GOLD analysis project Ga0265293, IMG submission 192505) | Leachate microbial communities from a municipal landfill in Southern Ontario, Canada - Leachate well 138R | ecosystem: Engineered > Solid waste > Landfill > Unclassified | place: Canada... | reverse complement strand
GCCAACACCAACGTCGCTAAGTGGAGTGCCACCGGTGACATCAGCACCAGCGGGAATGCCATTCCGGCGATCGCCAGGACAAGCCATCCGACCGCCGATAAGGGGAACCGTTGCCTGGATGATGAACTTCTTTCCGCTGACCCTAATATTGACTTAGACACGGGTCACCGGCCTCCTTCCCATGAGACCCCAGGGTCGGAACAGAAGGACAATTAACAGTATCACCACGGGCACAATCACCTTAAGGTCGGAGCCGATGATTCCAATGTATGCGGCAGCCATGTTTTCTGACACACCAATTATCATCGCGCCAATGACGGCACCAGTTAGACTGTCGAACCCGCCAAGGGCGGCCCCTGCCATAGCGTAGGTAAGCACGGTCAACATCATCATCGGCGACAAGAATAACGTGGGAGCGATCAAGGCGCCTGCGAGGGCGCCTAGGGCGGCCGCCAACCCCCATCCGAACATTAACATGCGCCCCGGCCGCGCGCCGCAGAGACTTGCCGATTCCCTGTTGGATACTACCGCCCTCAGCGCTAATCCGAGATTTGTGTATCGGAAAAGAAGGAAGAGCAGAATCACAGCCAACCCCAGGACTCCGATAACGCTGGCCGTCTGATAGGACATCCGCACCCTGCCCAAAGATATAACCCCGAGGGGCAAGATATGAAAAACCTTGGGATCGTAGAGCCAAAGAGCGCCAGCAAGGTTGTTGATGAGCAACAACATCCCCGAGGACAAGGCTGTCGGGCTATCGAGGCCAGTGCGGTCTACCACCCGCCGGACTATGAAAAACTCCAGCGCCGCGGCAAAAACGAAGGATAGCACCATTGCTGCAATAATCGCCAAAATGGGTGGCATGCCCTTTTCTACAAAGGTCCAGGAGATGAAGGTTGCGAACATTCCCATCTCACCCTGAGCAAAGTTGATCATCCCTGTGGACTGGTAGACCAACACGATGGCTAAGGCAAGAAAAGCGTATATAGAGCCCGCCTCAACACCACTAACTAAAGTTTGCAAGAAATTGTGCACGGATATAGACGCCTCCTTACCTATGCACCTAAATAAGCTTGACGAATCGAATCGCTATGGGCCAGTTCCTTCGCCGATCCATGGGCCACTATTACTCCCGATTCCATCACGAAGCCGGCCGAGGCAATCTCCAATGCGAAATCAGCAAATTGTTCAACGATGAGCATGCCAATCTTTAACTCCTGCTGGATTTCTCGCAAGGTGTCGTAAATCTGTTCGATGATCTTTGGCGCTAACCCCAAACTCGGCTCGTCTAACAGCACATACTTGGGATTGGACATAAAGGCCCGTGCGACGGCCAGCATCTGCTGTTCCCCCCCGGAGAGGCTGCCGGCGGCTTGACCTCGGCGATTGGCAAGCCAGGGGATACGCTCATACCATCGGTTGATATCGCTGTCGACGGCTTCCTTGCTTCGTGTTAATCCTCCTACCCGGAGATTCTCTTCCACTGACAATGAGGCGAAGGTGCCGCGACCCTGAGGGACATGGGCGACGCCATGGCGTAAAATATCAGCGGGACTCAATCCTTGTACTTGTACGCCGTCAACGTCGACCGTCCCCTGGATTTTAGACATCAGTCCGGTAATAGCGCGAAGGAGGGTCGTCTTGCCGGCGCCATTTACGCCCAGCACCACAACCACCTCCCCGGCTTCGACAGATAGGCTTACCCCGTGAAGCACCACTCCCTGCCCATAGGAAGCTACTAAATCAGTGACCGTGAGAGCTCTCATTGTCTATTCCCCCGACGGGGTTACGCCGTCCCAGGTATGCCTCAATGACCGCAGGGTTGTTGCGGACTTCTTCGGGACTACCGTGGGCGATAACCTTTCCCGCATCCAATACAACAATGTCATCACAAATATTCATGACAAACCTCATATTATGCTCAACAACAAGGAGCGTGAGCTCGTACTCCTCCCAAAGCCTTGTCAGCAGCACTCTCAATTCATCCACTTCAACCGTCGTCAGACCGTTTGCAGGCTCGTCTAGCATGAGAAGCCTGGGGCGCATCATTAAGGCACGGGCCAGCTCCACACGCTTTTGCGTCCCGTAGGGGAGTTCCGACGGCTTTAGGCTGGCAATGTTTGTCATGTCGAGCCGTTCCAAGACCTCCCAGGCACGACTTCGAACGACTTTCTCTGATGCGGAGAGCTCTGGGGGGATCAACGCGAACCGTATAAGGCCATGAGGGTATTCCGACCAGGCACCCCCCATGACATTGTCAAATACTGACATTGACTGGATTAGACCAACGTTCTGGAAAGTCCTTGCGGCTCCGATTCCAACGATAGCATGCCCGGGGATGGTGCTGAGATCTTGTCCGTCCATAATTATCCTGCCGCTCTGCGCTGAATAGAGACGGCTGACGCAGTTAAAGAGAGTAGTCTTACCTGCCCCGTTCGGACCAATCAAGCCACATCGCGACCGCTCGGCAACGTTGAAATTCACATTGTCAAGGGCGCGGATCCCATCAAAGCTCAAGGAAATCCCCTGCACCTCCAAGAAGGGGCGGGGCGCTTCCAGAGCCCCACCCCTCGCGTTCGGTCCAGGCTTCATTGCCATGGTAAAGGGGCAGCTTTTGCTACCATGTGTACACGTCTCCGGTATCTTTCCAACCCTCACCATCAAACCGGCGCAGGGCGAGCGAATTTATCACCCAATACTGGTCTTGCGACTCATCGGTCGAAACGGTTATCCCTGGAACCAGAAGGGTCATCTCCTCGTCCTTCAAATTGCGCAGGGAGGTAATCAGGGCCGAACGGGTGAGTTTCTCGGCTTTCTTAAGCGCAGTCACAAATATCTCGGCTTCGGTAAATCCATAGGCTACGCCTTGCTGATTCGGGTCGGTGCCGGGTAAGTATTTTTCAACCGTTTGGCGATACCACTTCATTCCCTCGTCGTCGTTCCACATTGGATCAGTAGGCGTCTTGAGGTACGCAGCGGCCATAAATCCCTTCGCATTGTGCAATCCGGCAGGTTCGAGGGTGCTCAAGGCGACGTTCCAGCTAATGAGGAAGGTTAAGGGCCGCCAGTCCAGTTCAGCCATCTTCGAGATGGCCTGGGTAGTGTAGGTGCCAGAGCTATAATTTAGGAACACGTCCGCACCAGACTGAGCCAGGACCTGCACTGCACCAAGCACACTGGGATCACCTAATCCGAAAACCTGGATAGCCACTATCTCAATATCCGTACCTTCTATAGCCTTTTGGAAACCCTCGAGCAAGCTCTTGCCTTGGTCGTCATTCTGGCGAAGGATGGCAACCTTGCACTTTGGCTTGTGCTCTATCAGGTACCTAGCTGCAACGGAGGATTCAAGCGCGTAGGAGGGGAGAAACACCGTCGTCCAAGGGTACTTTTTCGAAGAAACAGGGTTGCCGAACTCGTCATGGCCGCTATTGGCCAGGACATGGGGGATATTCCGATTGTTCAAGTACGAACGGACTCCCAGGTTATGGGCGGTGCCGACAATAAAACCTACGGCAAAAACATTGTCGTTTTCCACAAGCCTTCTCACATTTCGCATGGTCCTGGAAGGATCGTCGGCGTCATCGTATAGCTTGAGCTTCAACTGCTTACCATGAACGCCACCATTGTCATTGATGTAGTTGAAATAGGCTTGTACTCCCTTTGAATAAATCCCAAAAACTGCCCCCGATCCCGATAAGGGCATGCTGGCGCCTACCAGAATCGTGTCACCCGTCACTTCCATATCAGGACCGTCTTGAGCATGGGCGGTTAAAGAAAGAGCAAAAACCGCCAAGACTACCAACGTTCTTATCCACCTCTTGGAAGAAGCTGACATTATCGAATTCCTCCTCTCGAAAATAACACAAAGGGGGCGAGCAACCAAAACCTCTCGAACCTACGGCAGAAGCAGACGCTCTGAGTGGTCACGGACCCCCTCCCTTCGCTATTAAAAATAGAACCCCGAATCCTTTTTAAGTGCAACATCCCCTGGATAACATAAATACCTGAAAAGTTACATTAAGAAGAATAATCCCCACTGCAAATGGAGTCAATACTCCTAGGAGTATTGACTCTGAATATCAGACTTTTCCACCGACGGCGGGGCAGAGAGGCAGTACTCCTCTTGGTTGAAGAGGGTGTTTCGAAAAGGAGGGTGATACCATGTTCAGGATAATTACAAGGATCTTCCCATCGTAAGGAGCTGTACTAACCCTTCGGAATGCCCCCGTTGGTACCCGCAATGCTTCTTGCAAGGCCCTCCTCGAACAGGATCTCGGCCGTCCATCGGGCAGCCTTACCCAGCGAGGGCTGGTCTTTCCCTTACGACTTGTCGAGAACGGACGTCGCGATCTCTCCGAACTCCTCGATGGTCAGAAGGCGCCTCTTCTCCAGCGCCGTATCCTTGATCTTTTTCAGGATCTCCGCCTTGGCGTCCTTGTCGTCGGTCTGGATACCCAGTTTGTCCAGGTAAATATCCACGGTGGGAAGACCGCTCAACTTTCCGATGACCACCTTCGTGTCGGGGTGACCCACCAGGTCATAGAGGAAGGGCGAGAGTTCAAGGGGCGCTATCCCTTCCACGTTCTTGTACCAGGCCGCCACTATCCCCGACTCGATATCGGCCACGTAATCCCCTACGATGCCCCTGTTCTGGCGCACGGTCAGACCCGTGATCTCCCGGAGGTATTTCGAAAGGGGGTAGATCTTCTCGTAGCGGAGGCCAGTGTCGACGCCATACATCGTGAGGAGCGCCATGGCCACATCCTCGTAAGGTGCGTTGCCAGCCCGCTCACCGATGCCCGATATGGAGGTGTGGGCGATGTCCGCACCCGAGGCCAGCCCCATGATGGTCGTGGCTGCTCCCAGGCCGAAGTCGTCGTGGAAATGAACCCCAATGGGCTTGTCGGGTATATGTTCCTTGACTTTTTTGATGAGGTAGGGGACCGAATGGGGATTCAGCCCGCCGAAGGTATCCACCACGGTGAGTTCGTCCATGTGCCCTTCGGACGCGACCCTGTCGACTATCTTCAGATAGTCGTCGATATCGGCCCTGGTGCCGTCGATGGTGAAGAAGGAGACGTAAAGTCCGTTCTCCTTCGCATAAAGGGTGGCCTCGATGGACACTTCGATGGCCTTCTCGAACTCCCACCGGTAGGCATACTTCAGGATATGATCGCTAGCGGGGACTTCCATGACTATGTTCTTAACACCGATATCGACGGACCTCTTCACATCCTCCTTCATGCACCTCGCAAAGGAGAAGATCTTTGGCCCGAGGTTCCTCTTGACGATTTCCTTGATGGCCTGGGCGTCCTGCTCGGAAACCACGGGCATGCCGGCCTCGATCCGCTGGATGCCCAGTTCGGCCAGTTTCTCGGCTAGGGCTATCTTCTGATCCTTGTCGAAGAGGAGCCCCGCCTGTTGCTCGCCGTCGCGGAGAGACACGTCGTGGAACTGGATGTTCGGGGAAAACTGCATCCCCTCCCGGACCTCGGGGATGAAATTCCAAGGGCTCGTAAACCATTTGTCCGTCTTCCATGGTGTCGTGCTCTTGTCGTGGATCGTTGCCATTTTTATTCCTCCTCTGCAAGACAGCCCAGGAACCCCTCAATTGAAGGACATCCCGGGCAGGTCTCGCTTCTCCCGGTGATTACCGGGGCTCATCGTGGAGAAAAGTCGGGCGCCGATATTCGCTTGCGTAATGTTTATCGCGCGCTGGTGCAGCTATCGGCACCGGCCTGTCCGCCCGATGCCGTTTCCCACCTTATTTTCCGACTTTTCCATGCATCCTAAACCCAACCCAGGATCCTCGCCTCGAAGGCATCCCTGTATATGGCGGCTATGTCTTCAACGGTAAGATCGCGGGCACAGCGGCCCAGGAGGCGCCTCTCGTTCCATCCTTCGACAGCCCACCGTTCCACGCCGGACCGGTCCGTTATCCCTATTTCCTCGAGGCTGATAGGGAGTTCGACGCTCTTCATGAAAGCCGCCATGGCATCGAGGGCGACCTCAACCCCTTCCCGGGTGGATAGGCCATCCACGTTTTCGCCCATCGCCCTGGCGATCTGGACTAGGCGCTCTCCCTTCGAGGCTGCTATCGCCTTGAAGCACGAGATAAGGAGCACGCTGAGGGAGATCCCGTGGGTGGCGTGGTACTCGCCGCCTATGGGATAGGCCAGGGCGTGCACAAGGCTGGTTCCGGCGTTGTTGAGGACCATGCCCGACATCAGGGAACCAAGGGACACATGGTACCGGGCATCGAGGTCTTCGGGGTCCGACCATGCCACGCCCAGGTGCTTCGCGATCATGCTCACCGCCTGCAGGGCCAGGGCGTCGGTGATGGGGTTCGCGTTTTTCGAGACAAAGGGCTCGGCGGCATGGAGCCAAGCATCGAACCCCGAAGCGCTGGTTACCTTGCGCGGCGATGTCACGGTCAGCATCGGGTCGACTATGGCCACATCGGGGAGCAGGGCTGAAGAAGCTACAGCTTTTTTCACGTTGTTCTCCTGGTCCAGGAAGATGGCGTGCTTGGTGACCTCTGAACCGGTCCCAGCGGTCGTGGGGATCATTATCGTGGGGAGCCCCTTACTCTTAACCTTGCCGGGACCAAAGTAATCGCGGGTTTTACCGGGATTCGTGGTCAGCGCCGAGGACATCTTCGCCACATCGAGGATGCTGCCTCCTCCTAAGCCTACTACCACGTCAAATTTGCCGTCGACGATGTACCTCGCCACTTCTTCCGCGAGCTCGGTGGTCGGTTCCGGGGTCGAGCGCTGCTGAACATTGACGTCAAAATCTATCCCCGCATTTTTCACCGATTCCAATACCTTGTCCAGGGCCCCCGATGACTTCACCGAAGGACCGGTAATTATCAAAACTCTTTTCCCTTTGAGATATTTGATCTTCTCACCGGTGACCCTCACTGCATCCATCCCAAAAACAATATCGGGGGTGATGAATGAAATGCTTTTCCACATGGCGAAAACTCTCCTTTCGTGCTTTTTTCTGGTTCTATCGTACCTATCATTCGTAACAGGGATGCTTTTTCCACCCCTCCGTCATTTCCAGTCCTTTGTCGGCGCCGTAGGCCGTCTTTGCCTTTGGACGAGCGTTGTGTTGTATAATTGCGAAGAATTATCCAGTGGAACAGGCCACAGGCAGTTCGGCTCGACCTTTATAAGCTACGTAAAAACCAGTAGTCAAATTCAAAATAGGGGAGGATCTATCAATGGCCGAAATCAGGATCTACAACGCTGATACCTTGGGGAAACCCCTTGGACAGTACTCTCACATAACCCGGGTCAAAGCCGGCGAGTTCCTTTTCATCTCCGGCATGCTCTCGGCCGACGGGGCCGGAAACATTGTCGGGAAAGATGATTTTGACGCCCAATGCACCCAAGTTTTCAAGAATATCGAAGCCGCCCTGGCCTCGGCGGGGGCTGGATGGAACCAGGTCGTGCAGTTCACGACCTACCTGGTTCACTCCCAGGATATCCCAAAGTTCATGGAGTACCGGAAGCGGGAATTTCCGCGCTTCTTCCCCGATGGGGTCTATCCTCCCAACACCCTTTTGATGGTTGACAGGCTCGTCCAGGAACCCTTCCTGGTTGAGGTCCAAACGATCGCCGCTTTGTAAATCGACCGGCGCCCCTGGTTACGAAGGGAAGCTTTTTGTCTCCTCGCCGTGACGGCGAGGAGACATTTTAATAAAGGCCCAGCTGCTTCAGATCCATCGGCTTCCATCTATCTCGTATTCTTTTCCTTCATATCCCTTCTCTTTTTTCAAGAAATCGAGATAAGCGTTAAATGAAATCAGTAAATGTTTTTTCAGAATTTTTTCAGCTCTTGTGGCTTTCCGGTTCTTGAGGGCGTCAAAAATTTCAACGTGTTCGTCAAAGGACTCTTCAAGGCGTTTCGGGTTCAGTACAAAGAGGGAGCGCACCCAGCCGGTTTTTTCCCTGTAGGAGTTGATGATGGAAATCAACTCCGCGTTGCAGCATCGGCTCTCGATCGAATCATGGAAACGGTCGTTCAGGATTCCGTATTCCTCGTGGCGTTGCTCATGAATGTAGAGCTTCGTTTTTTCCAGGATCTCTCCCAGCTCTTCGAGAAGAACCCCTGAACCCTGGTAGACTGCCATCCTAGTTGCGATACCCTGCAGGCTCAACAGGATTTCAAACATATTTTTCAGGTCCTCCAGGGAGGGGCTTGCCACCCTCGCCCCCACGTGATCGCTGGAGACCACGAACCCCTCGGAAATGAGCATCTTTATGGCATCCCTGACGGGTGTTTCGCTCACTCCAAGGCTTTTGCTCAGGGCCGTTATAATCATCGGGGATCCTGGAAGGTAGCGTCGAGCTACGATCCCTTCCCTGATGGTCATATAAGCATACCGACTTTTCGTCAGGTAGCCCTTCGCGGCTTTCCTTGCTGTCATCCCGGGAACACCTCTTTCCGCCCTTCGCAGGCCGTTTGTAAAGGCTGCCCAGGGCTCCAAACGGTCCTCCAACGCTGGACCAGGCCTCATCAATCGTAAATAGTGACAAGAATATCTGTTATATTGCTCCCCCCTATGGGATTGAGATCCATTGGGCATGCCGAGACCGCGCAGACCAGGTCCATCAGGGCCTCCATCATCACAAAGGAACCGCCGGGGTTGATTGAGGGCAACTGGATGATCTCCCCTTCGTCCCCGATCTTTGTATGCTGGAAAAAATTGACGGGTTCGGGGAGAACCCACCGGTCGATACCGTATCGCCCAAGCACCTGCTCGAAATTGTTCACGCAGCTGCGATGATTGGCCACGCCATAGTCCACGAGGTATCTCTGCTCATCGCAGGCGACGATCAGGATGTCATGATGGCCGGCGGTTTCTTCCAGCAGGCGGATCATTTCATGCCTCAGGTTGGAACGGATGCTGTCGCCGGTTTTCAGCCTGAGGGAGCGATTGGAGATGCGGGTATGACCGGGCGAAGACTTCTCCTTCAGGTCGTCCTTGTTGAAGGCCACGAAATCTGCTACCTGGCCGCCCTTGACATCGGTCAGCCGGAATTTCCCACCCTTTCGGACTTCGAAAGCCTCCGCGGTGCCACCCTTGACCAGGATCTCTTTCACACCTGAGCCCTCCTTAGGATTCAAAATAAGACATTCAGAATTGTTGCGGTATTACCTACCAGCCCGTCACCGATATGGAAGGAAGCCACAAGATGATCCCCGGGAACAGGATGCAGAGCGTGAAGGCGAAGACCTGTATCGCTATGAAGGGTACGACTCCCTTATAGATATCCATCGTCGTGATCTCCGGGGGGCAGATACCCTTGAAATAGAATATCGCCAGCGCGAAAGGCGGCGTAAGGTAGGACAGCTGCAGAAAGAGGATCATCATTATCGAGAACCAGACCGGATCGAAACCAAGATTAGCCGCAATGGGGGTGAACAGGGGAACGATCAAAAGGACGATGCCTATCCAGTCCAGGAACATCCCCAATACGGTGACGACGGCGAACATCAGGAAGAAAATCCCCCATTTCCCGAAGGGAAGGCCCATGATGAAACGCTCGACAACGCCCCCCCCGCCCATGGACATGAAGGTTGAGACGAACAGGACGGCTCCCACCGTCATGGTCAGGATCATGCAGGTCGTCTTGAGGGCCGAATCGGAGGCGTCGATGAGCATTTTCATGTTCAATTTTTTATAGGCGAAGGCCAGGACTATCGCAGCGGCGGCCCCAACGCCGGCAGCCTCCGTCGGGGAAGCGACACCAAAAAATATGGTGCCCAGTACTGCCAGGATGATCACCAGGGGGGCGATAAGGGAAGAGAGAACCCTGAGGGCCACGCCCCGGCGCGTTTTCGCCCAGGGGAAATCGGCGAGGTCTTCCTTGGAGATCGGGGGGCCCGCTTCGGGGAAGATGGTGGTCAGGACAACGATATAAAGGGTATACAGCGCTGAGAGCAGAAGCCCCGGCCCGATCAGCCCCATGAAGAGTTTGCCCACCGAGACGCCTGCCGCGGGGCCGTAGACGATCACCATGATGCTGGGTGGGATCAATACTCCCAGGCAGCCTCCTGCGCAGATTATCCCGGCGATGAGCTTCTTGTCGTAATTTCTTTTCAGCATCGGAGGCATTGAAAGCAGCCCCACGGTCACCACCGACGCCCCTACGACCCCGGTGCAGGCCGCGAAAATGGTCGACAGGATGTTGCTGGTTATCGCCAGGCCTCCCCTTAATTTTCCAAACAGGACGTACACGGTGCCGAAAAGCCTGTCGCTGACGTCGGAGTATTGCATTATAGCCCCCATGAACACGAACAGGGGTATCGCCAGCAGGATGTAGTTCTTCATCGTCGAAAGGAACGCAAGGATGAAAGCCCCGGCATAATTCAACCCGAAAAGCGCGACCCCGAACAGCAGCCCGATGCCCGTCAATACGAAAGCGAGCGGGAAACCAAGGAACAGGAGGACGAAGAGAGACCCAAACATCAAAAGGGTGTTCATTTCCGGGCTAAGAGTTGGCATCGCCGGCACCTCCCTTGCTGAAGAAAACCTCGAAGGAACGGTACAATTCCGACGTTACCTGGAGCAAAAGAAGGATCACGCCTATCAGGAAAATGGTTTTGAAGGGATAGATAGGCGGCTGCCAGAAACTCTCCAGGGCCTTTTCCCTCGTGATCCAGGAGCGGTAAACATAAGGAATAGCGCGATATAACAGGATGCCCCATGCCGGGTAAAACAGGAAAAGGGTGAGCACTATTTCGATGAAGGCCTTCACCTTGACATTGAATTTAGAGGAAAAGACATCCACCCTGACATGGTTATTTTTCAGAAGGGTGTAACCCATCCCGAGGACAAAAAAGGATCCCCCGAGCATGTAGCTGACGTCGAATATCCAGACCGTGGGGTTGTTGAAACCGTAACGCATTATCACCTCATAGGTGAAGCAGCCCGTCAGGACGAGCACCAGCCACTTGGCGGCTCTTCCGACCAAAAGGTTGAGGGAATCGATGAGATCCACAATCTTGCGAATCATGCGAACTACTCCTCTCAGAACATCTCCGGGGTCAATCAAATCAGGGCCACGGAAAAGCGATCCGTGGCCCTGCCCCCCATTAACCCAGCTATACAGGGGGGAATAAGATGTCCGATGTTAATCCAGCTGCGGCGGGACCATGTAGGATGCCCAGTGATCGTAATCCGCTATGATCTTACGCTGGGAATCCCAGACTTTTTTGAAGAACGGGTCTTTCGCAGCCTTTTCGTCGTAAAGTTCCCAGGCGAGAGCCTTCAATTCGGCGATCAGCTCCGGGGGAAGCTTGACGATCACGTTCTTGTTCTTTTCGAATTCCCTCAATGCCTGTCCATCGGCCATGAGGCAGGTGACGTAACCTTCCAGGACGGTTGCCTTGGCCGCCGATTTCACGATCTCCTGGAGGTCTTCGGGCAATGCTTCCCAGGACTGCTTGTTGATGAGGAGTTCAAGAAAGGACACGGGCTGGTGAACGCCGGGGACGTGGACATACTTCGCCACTTCGTGCAGGCCGGACTTGAAATCCGACTCGGGATTGCAGAACTCGGCCGCGTCGATTATGCGCTTTTCAAGCGCCCCGTAGAGCTCCCCACCGGGGAGGGTGACAACGCGGGCGCCGAGTTTGGTCGCGATCTCGCCCCAGTAGCCCACGGTCCTGATCTTCAGGCCCTTGAAATCGCTGAGTTTTGTTATCGGTTTATGAGCCCAGAGGAAGTCCTCGGCCGGGTTTATCGCGCAGAAAGCAGCGTAGCCGATGTTGTGCTTTGCGTACATCTCCTGCATGAGGTCGAGCCCATCGCCATAGTAATACCAGGCGTAATACTGCATGACATCCATCCCCAGGGGGATAGCCGAGAACATTGGCGCGACAGGCTCTTTCCCTATCCAGTAGGCGGAAAGGCTGTTCATCGCGTCAATTACGCCCTGGCTCACGGCGTCAAAAACCTCGAGTCCTCCCACCACTGCTCCCGCAGGAAGGGCAGTAATGGTCAACCGTCCCCCACTCATTTTTGTTACGAGTTCGGCAAACCTCTCGACCTGCCTCTGGATTTCCAACCCTGTCGCCCAGCTTGATTGCAGTCTCCAATGGAATTTCTCCTGGGCAGACGCTGCCGAGACCAGGGAGATCGCCATCACAACCGCCAAAACCGCGATAAAGCTCTTTCTTTTCATCTTTCCTCCCCCTTACGATGTCAGTTTTCCTGCATTTACCGCCTGGACAGAGATCAGATCACTGCCATGGCGTTGATCTCTATCAGAGCATCAGGATGCACAAATTTGTTTACTTCAACCAGGGTACTGGTGGGGAAAGGCTCCTTGAAATATTTGAGTCTCGCCTCATGAATTTCCTTGAGTCGGCTCATATCCCTGACATATACATTGACCTCGACCACATCATCCAGAGTGGCTCCGAATTCGGCCAGGGCGCTTTGAATGCTCTTGATGACATGCTCCGTCTGGGCGTACATGTCGTCTTTTCCGACAATGTTCCCTTTTTCGTCGAAAGAAACCTGACCGGAGACCCAGATGATCTTCTCGACGGACTTGACATCCACGCTCACTGCCGTGCTGAAAGCGACCTTCATTCCCATGGCGCTGCCGAACGGTATGACTTTTTTCTCCATACAAGCACCTCCTGAGAATAATGGGGTGACGAGACCGGGCTCTATGTTCTACAGAATATAGACTATACGAATATTGTCAAGATGGCGGCGCACTTTCAGAGAGTCACCTCGGTAAATTGGGAGAAGTTCGCCTGGAGAACCAAGAGGCGTCGACTCACCGGCAAAGCAGGCCGTAATCGGAAGGGTTCCTGCCACGGATCACATCGGTACCCGGGACAACCTCCTTGCATCTAGCCGACAAAAGCTCGACCTGGCATCCGAAGGCCTGCTCTCTCCCCTCAAAGGCACTGGCAAGGATCCTACCGTAAGGGTCGCAGATGAAAGACCTCCTGTTGCCGCCGGGGGGAGTCGTTCGCACCAGGAAAACCTTGTTCTCATAGGCCCTTGTCCTGGCAATTTCAAGGGAAGGCCCCGAGTCGAAAGCAGTCAAGGAAAGCAGCAAATCCGCACCCAGGAGGGTAAGACTTCTCGAGCATTCGGGCAGAAGGATCTCCCCATCCTGGACGAAGGCGAAATTGCCGTAGGAAGTCCTGGTTATATCCGTCGCCGAGAGGGGAGCCCGGCGGCCCCTACCGGGCCCATGGCACCCACGGGCAGAAGCCAGAATCTTCCCTGAGCCGAAAAGCACGCCGAGGGGCTCCCCGCTCCTATCAATGCCAGCGAGGGCAACGATCATTTCCCCTATCGCCGCAGCGTATCTTTCCGCTATTATTCCGGCCAACTCGTGAACATCGGTACCGGTGGGAAAGTCCGCCGGGGGGAGAGCCGCCACGGAAGCGTGCAGTCGCCCCAGGTTTCCGAGATACTTCCCTGCCTTGACGATATACTCTTCGACATTACGGGCCCCAAATTGGGCGGCACCCAGGAAAAAGCTGTTGCAGGAGGGGATGGCGGATTCAGAAATGATTCTCGTTACCGGCAAATCCTCGGTGGGCTCCCCGAGCACTCCGTACATCTCCGGAACCCTTTCGGGACGGGGCTTCGGCCTTTTTCCCGGCAGGTCGATATCGACAAAGACGATCTCCTCCCGGTCTGGTCTTGCCGAAGCGACGGAGACGCCCTCCGGGGATATTACCCTGCTGCCTCCCACATAGGGGACCGTCCTCGACTCGATCCCGCACTTGTTCGAAAGGATCCACCACACCCCGTTTTCGAAAGACCTGGCCGGGAGCATGAAATCCAGTTGAGGATTGCTCAGGTTCCCGGGTGAGAAAGAATAGCCCGTGAGGTTGGCCGGATCGATGATAAGGTCAGCCCCCATCACGGAGAGCACTCGCGCAATTTCAGGCAACCTCGCGTCGGCGCATATCAAAAGACCGATCCGCCCAAAGGGCGAATCGACCAAGCCAAAGCTCCGTCCCGATTCATAAAGGTCCTTGTCGAAATGCCAAAGGTTCATCTTTGAAACCCTCAAGACGATTTCGCCCGAGGGATCCACGAGGATAGCGTTGTTGCCGAGATTTTCCCCCTTTTCTTCGACCAGTCCGAAGGCCACGAAACAAGAATACTTCCTGGCTTGCTGGCGAATATGTTCGATCAACCGGTCGTTGAGCGACAACGCCTTCTCCAGAATCCACTTTTCCGCAGGGTCGATGAAATAGGCGGGCCACGCGCATTCCGGGAAAACCACCAGGTCTACCCCCGGCTCAAGCGCCCTGCCCAGGAGTTCTTGAATTCTATTGAAGGTACTTTCGAAATCGGCCAATTCCGGCGCTTCCATTTGAACACAGGCTATCTTCATTTTTTCGTCCCTCCTGCTTTAAGCCATTATTTCGCGATAAAAAGCCAAGACAAACGGAACGTCTCGAAAGATCAATCGGAGCATCATGGTAGAGGTTGCCTGGATATCCGTCAAACAAAGCACTCCTTCCTTTGCCGAGGCGGCTATTTACCTTTGAAGGATCTCGTGGTATAAATCAGGCACTGATTTTTCACCGGGGAGTGGCTTCACGTGACGCAAGTGTCCGTTTTTGTCGGCAGGGCCAACGGTTCCTCTTCTTCCAGCTCCTCTTCCGGATGGTCCGGAAGGGCAGGCCTTCCTTTGCCGGCAGAGGGAGGACCGCGGTAGAACCAGGGTCACCTGGGAAAAATACAGGGATTTCAGGGAATACAGGCCGGGAGAGCATTTTCTCCCGGCCTTTTTTTATCCACGAGGAGGGGATCCAATGACGCAACATCTCTACACACCGGGGCCGGTGGACGTGCCTTTTTGTTCTAGGCAGGCGGGAGCCGGGCCCATGATCAGCCACCGGAGCGATGAATGGTCCGACCTGCTGAAGGAAGTGGACGGCCGTCTTGGGAGGCTTCTCGACGTGAAGGATCCGGTGGTCCTCCTGCCCGGCTCGGGCACGGGGGCTCTGGAGGCCTTGGCGGCGAACCTCCTGACGCCCAGCAGTGAGGTGGTCTCCTTCTCCTGCGGCACCTTTGGAGACCGGTTCCGGGATATCGTCTCCCGGAGGGGGGCGAAGATCGTCGCCTTTGACGCGCCCAGGGGCGAGGGGTTTCAAAAAAGAGCATGTCTGGGAGGCCCTAAAAAAATATCCCGGGTCCGATGCCCTCCTGTTCACCCACAACGAGACCTCCACGGGGGTCGCCAACCCCTTGGAGGACCTCCTTTCGGAGGTCCCGTCGGAGGGGCCGCTGGTACTGGTCGATGCCGTGAGTTCCCTCGGCGCCATGCCCTGCTATCCGTCGAGGTGGAGGATCGACGGCCTCGCTTCCTGCTCCCAGAAGGGGCTTCTCGCCCCCCCGGGCCTAGCCGTGGTCTACCTGTCGGAACGGGGGTGGGAAAGGACCAAGCGGGACGCCTGCCCTTCCTACTTCTTCGACCTGGCGCTTCACAGGAGGTTCCTGAACAAAAGCAGGCCCCAAAACCCTTTCACGCCTCCCGTCAGCGTCTTTTACGGGTTGGCCGAGTCGCTCCGTTTCCTCGGGGGTTTCGGGTGGGGGCCCTGGTTCAGCAGGACCAGGAGAAAAGCTCGCTCCTTCGAGGCCGCCTGCGAAGGAATGGGACTTGAACTCTTCGTGGGGGAACAGGAATTTCGTTCGCCGGTCATGACCGCCCTGGAGATACCGGCCGGGAAGGAACGACCGGTGAAGCAGGCCCTGGAGGAGATGGGCATCACCGTCGCCGAGGGACAGGGCAGGGAGGGCGGCACCCTGCGCATCGCCCACTACAACCCCGGCGGTTGGCCTGAGGTCTGTCTCCTGGCCGGGGGTGTCTTCGGAGCCGCCAGAAAATGCGGGATCGACGCCAGGGATGGATTCCTGGAAAAAGCACTGCAGACGTGGAACAGGGGGGGAAAGGAATCATGCTGAAGGTGCTGGTTACGGAAAAGATCTCCGAGGCAGGGCTCGACGTGCTCCGCCAGGACCCCGAGGTGAAGTTGCTGGTCAAAACCGGCCTCGCCAGGGAGGAACTCCTGGCGGAAGTGGCCGATGTGGACGGGATGATCACCCGTAGCGGGACTCCCCTCGACCCCGAGATCCTGGAGGCCGCGAAAAAACTGCGGGCGGCTGCCAGGGCCGGCGTGGGACTGGACAACATCGACCTGGCTGAAGCGAGCCGCAGGGGCGTCGTGGTCATAAACGCCCCCACCGGGAACACCCTGGCGGCGACGGAGCATACCATGGCCATGATGCTGTCCTTGGTCAGGAAGATACCCCAGGCCTTCAGTTCGGTGACCTCGGGGGAGTGGAAGAGGAGCCGTTTCCTGGGCCGCCAGCTTTCGGGCAAAAAACTTCTCGTCATCGGCCTCGGCCGGATAGGCACCCAGGTGGCCATCCGCTGCAGGGCTTTCGGCATGGAGGCTTCCGCCTATGACCCCTACGTCTCGCCGACCAAGGCCGAGAGGGCCGGGGTCCGACTGATGGACGATCTCAAGGGAGCCCTCTCATTGGCCGACGTGATCACCCTGCACGTTCCCCTCACGGCAGAAACCCGGGGAATGATCGCCAGGAAAGCGATAAAAGCCTGCCGGCCAGGGGCCTACCTGGTCAATTGTGCCAGGGGTGGGCTGGTGGACGAGGCGGCCTGCGCCGAAGCCCTGCGCTCGGGACAGCTGGCCGGGGCCGCCGTCGATGTCTTCGACGGCGAGCCGCCGACGGCCGATAACCCACTCATGGCCGAGGACATAAGAGAGAGAGTGATCCTTACACCCCACATCGGGGCCAACACCGAGGAGGCCCAGTCGGCGGTAGCCGTCATAGCTTGCTCAAACCTTCTCGCCGCCCTGAAGGGGAAACCCTGCGAGAACGCCGTGAACCTCCCCTTCGTGGAACAATCCCTCTCCGAGGGCACCAGGGCCTTCCTCTCGCTGGCCCGCAAGCTCGGCTTCCTTGCCGCCCATCTTTCCCGGGACCCGGCGGTGCTGCTGAAGGTCAGCCTGCGGGGGCCCCTCTTCTCGCCGGCCGACGAACCAGTGTGCTTCGAGATCCCCTACCACTTCTCACCCTTCACCGTGGCAGGGCTCAAGGGCTACCTGGAGTATTCCCACGGCCCCGAGGTGAACTACATGTCGGCTCCGCTGTTGGCGGAGGACAAGGGGATCGGAATCGAGGAGATCCGCACGGCCCCCGGGACCTGGCGCAACCAGGTCGAACTGGAACTCCTTTCACCCGGTTCCGGGGAGGGCATATCCGTGGCGGGGACGATAACCGAGGAGGGGCGCCAGAGGGTGGTCAACATCGGCGGCTACTGGATAGAATTCATCCCCGAGGGCACGGTGCTGCTTTTCAGCAACCACGACCGTCCCGGCGTGATAGGGAAGGTGGGGACCCTCCTGGGAAAGGCGGGCACCAACATAGCTAACTTCGCCTTGGGGCGCAGAAACGGAAGCGGACTGGCCGTCGGGGCCCTGCAGATCGACGATGACGTCCCCCTACGGGTCCTGGAGGAACTGAAAAAGGACGTGGACCTGCTCTGGGCGGTGAAGGTCCGCTTCACGGAGGACCTCTAGATGAAGCGGCTATTCCTGGTAAGGCACGGGGAGACGGACTGGAACCGGGAAGGGCGCTTCCAGGGCAAGAGGGACACACCCCTGAACGCCCTGGGGAGTACGCAGGCCCGGGCCGTAGCGGAGGCGCTTCTTTCCGCTTCCGTGGACAGGGTGATGTCAAGCCCCCTCTCCCGTGCCGCCCAAACGGCGAGAGCGACGGCTTCCCTCCTGGGAATGGGTCTTGAGACCCATCAGGGCTTGAGCGAGATAGACCACGGACTCTGGGAGGGGCACACCACCGGGGAAGTCGAAAACCTGTGGCCGGGGATGCTCACCCTCTGGCACTCCAGCCCCGGAGAGGTAACCATGCCGGAGGGGGAGAGCCTCCAGGACGTGTCGGGTCGCGCCTGGATGACCTTTGGCGAGATCCTGGCGGGATCGGGGAACACCGTGGCTCTTTTCTCCCACGATGCGGTCCTCAAGGTCCTCCTCTGCCGGATCTTCGAATGCCCCTTGAGCAGCTTCTGGAGGTTCCGCCTGGGAAACGGCAGCATCACCCTCCTCGAAGAGACGCCCCGGGGCCTGGAGGTCCTCGTCATGGGCGAGGCCTGCCACCTCGGGAGCACCTGGGAGAGGGCGGTCCAGAAAGGGCTTTGACTCCGCTTTTTTCGCGCTTTGATCCCTCTGGTCAGACCCCGTCGATGATCTCGGGAGCCAGGCCTTTGAACTGCTGCAGGTGCTCCCGCCTTTCCTTCCGGAGGTCCCCGATCATGGAGGCGTACTCCTCCCGGGAGTACCACCGGTAGGGATCGAGTTCCTCCCCTTGGGGCACCGGCAGCGACTTCGGTATCTCGTAACCCAGGATGTCGTCGTAGCGCCACTCTAGGGTCTCCCTCATGGCCTCCCTGATGGCCGTGGTGGTGGCCTCGACGGTTATGTTGGCTCCCTCCTTGCCCCCGATCCTCCCTGTGTTGAGGAGATAGCACCTAGTGGCGGGGTTGTCCCTCAATATCCCCAGTAGCCTGTTGCCATTTATATGGGGGTTATCGATCACGAAGGGATCGAAGCCCACCACCCTCTTGGCCTGGCCGACCCTGGACGGGTCGTCCGCGCTGGTGATGGTCGACTCCCCGAGCATGAAGTAAGCCGCGGCCTGCTCCGGTGAGACGAGGCGCCCGATGGGCGGGGTGTCGTACCTCCTCATGTTGAAAAGCAGGCAGTCCACCTTGTCCAGGTCGATGCGGCCGGACGTGTTGGGTATAGCCTCCCGGGGGACGACCGCCCTTCCGTTGGTGGTAAGGGCGTGGTCGTCGAAATTGATATGGTCGTCGTCGTCCACCCAGCAGTTTTCGATGAGGGCCTTCCTGTCGCGGGCGGCCCAGAGCAGGGCCGGCTGCTTCGTCACGTTGTCGGTCTTTATGTAGAAGTTGGCCTCCGAACCCAGGGCACTGCCGTTTGAAAGGAGGATGTTTATATCGTCCTGGAGCACCTCCACGCCCTCGGGCGCCTCCAGGTCGTGATCAGCGGTGGTGATGGTGGTCTTGCCGGTGCCGGAAAGCCCGAAGATGAGCATCCCTTTCTCCTCCAGGCCCCTGGGGGTATTCACCCTGACGATCTTGCTGCCGGCATGGAGGCCGAGGGCGTTCATCGTTTCGCGCCCCAGGTGCATAACCATCCTGAGGGTGGCCATCTTGGTCTCCCCATAGTAGTCGCTTCCCAGGATGTAGGTGACCCTCTGCCTAGGCAGGACGATGATCTTGCGCTGGTGCCACTCGGGAACGGCCACGGTGACTATGTCGGCATAGTCCTGGTCCAGTTCCGTGGAGAAGTTCATGGCGAACATCTGGGCCAGCCTGGCGTACCTGCGGGTCACGTAAAAGTTCGCCAGCATGGGTTGGCGGTCCGCGGAGCCTATCCGCGCCGTTACACGGATCATCTGCTGCCACCGAAGGTATCCCCACACCTGTTCCAGCAGCGCCACCAGGGGCTCGTCAATCTCGTAGACGATATCGGTAAAGGCCGCGCTCCGGGAGCGGATCTTCGTCACGTAAAGGGAGGCTTCCTGGTCGTTGGGCACGGCCTCGTGGACCGCCATGGCCCTGAGTTCATCCTCGGTGACGTCCCGAAGAAGGCTCCTGCTCACGGGGTGGGCCAATTTCTCGCTGAAAGATGAACGGACATCGGAATACTGCACTGGCGATCGCCTCCAGTTTTATTATTTCCATTTCCAACGGGTGATAAAACCTCTTTTTTCGTAATTCTCGAAAAGGGAAGCGGCACCCTCCGCAAGGGACAGCGGCACCGCCGCGGTAAGGGTCACGGTGGCTTCCCAGTGCGTTTCAACGTCACCCTCGGACAAACCGAGGTCCGCCAACTGCCTGAGGATCAATTGGGCATGCTCATAGGAGCACTCTACGAAGGCCTCCCTGGACCTTACGCGCCCTCTTCGGCCTGCCGCCTCCAGGGCTAGCGCGGCACACTCCCCATAGGCCTCTATGAGGCCTCTCACGCCCAGCTTCGTACCCCCGAAGTACCGGGTGACCACCACCACGACGTTGACTACATCGGACCTGAGGATGGCACCGAGGATGGGTTTGCCCGCCGTACCCGACGGCTCGCCGGCATCGGAGTAGTACTCCGTCGTCCGGGGGAAACCCACCCTGTAGGCCCAACAATGATGGGTCGCGTCAGCGTATCGCCTGGACGCATCTCTAATATGTTCACGGGCCTCTTCGTCGGAACCCGCGAGGAAGACCCTTCCCGTGAAAATGGAACGTTTGTGCCTCGTCTCGACCTCGGCGAAGGAGGCGGGCTCGAAGAACTCATCGCCGCCGGCCATGGGCCTCCCAGACCTTCTTCAGGATGTCCCAGGTCTCCTGCAGCGAGGCTGGCAGGACCTTCGTGCCGGCTATCACCGGCATGAAGTTCGTGTCGCCGTCCCACCTGGGAACGATGTGAAGATGGATGTGGCCAGCAAAGCCCGCTCCGGCGGTTTTACCGATGTTTATTCCCAGGTTGAATCCCTGGGGGTTCATAGCTTCTTTGAGGACGCCGATGCATTTTCGGCCGAAACGATGCATCTCGAGTAATTCTTCTTCTTTGAGGTTCTCGTAGGCTCCCTCATGCCTGTAGGGGGCCACCATGAGGTGTCCGGGGTTGTAGGGGAAGGCGTTGAGTATTACGAAAACCAGTTCCCCGCGGGCCAGGATAAGGCGTTCCCTGTCCTCCTGCTCCTTGGGGAAATCGCAGAAGATGCACCCCTCCTGCTTGCCGGCCCCGTCTATATAGGCCATCCGCCAGGGCGCGAAAAGCTGATCCAAAGGGACTCCTCCCTCCTGTTTTGTTTAGAACCGCATGTTTCACGTGAAACACCTTCACGGATCCTGTCTTTACATCTCCCGATTCACGATTTACGATTCACGGTTTCCGCTCTCGTCCCCTTTTCATCCCCGTTTTCAAAAACCTCCAGGCCTGCCACGCGCCGAGGGCCGTTCCACCCACGATGGCCGCCGGTTGGGTCCACCCGGGATAACCCCTCAAGACCAGGGTCCTTCCCCCGACCACGCCGAGGATTATGAAACCGCAGAGGAGCAGCGCCGAGGAAAGCACCCTTGAGAAAGCCGCCAGGTCCTCGGTAAGCCTCGCCATGGCGTGTCCTCGGCCCTCACTTGTCGGGGAAGAGTATCTCCCCGCTCCTGTCTATCATTTCGAAGAGCCTGCGGGCCTCATCCTCGTTCAACCCGCCAAGCATGATCCTCACGTTGTTTCCCCGGCCGCTCATCTTGATGTCGATACCGTAACGTTCTGAGACCCTCAGGACGGGTTCAGGGATGAGGACCGATGGGGACGATCTCGCCTTGCCGGCCTTTTTCTCTCCCGAGGGCTTGCGGACGGCCTCCTCGACCTCCCGGACCGACATGCCCCGGTCCACACATTGCCTCGCCAGGTGGAGCTGTTCCAGGGGATCATCGAGGGAGAGCAGGGCCCTGGCGTGCCCCTCGCCCAGGTCCCCCCGGTGGAGCATCTGCTGTAGTTCCTCGGGGAGGTTCAGGAGCCTGAGCTTGTTGGCCACGGCCGCCCTGCTCCACCCCAGCTTCCGGGCCGCCTGCTCCTGGGTTAGGGAGAACTTGTCCACCAGTTCGCTTATGCCCTTCGCGGCCTCCAAGGGGGAGAGGTCCTCCCTCTGGAGATTCTCCACCAGGGATAGTTCTATGACCCTGTTCTCGTCCACATCGATGACCCGCACGGGCACCTCGTCGAGGCCAGCCATCCCGGCGGCCCGCCACCTTCTCTCGCCGGCCACGATCTCGTAACCACCGTCCAGTTTTCGGACCACCACGGGCTGGACGACGCCATGTTCCCTGATGGAGTCGGCGAGGGCTGCCAAGCTTTCGTGGTCGAAATCCTTCCTGGGCTGGTTCGGTGACGGCCTTATGTCCTCCAGGCGCAGGCGAAGGACCTCCACCACCGCTCCTTCCACCGGTAGGGGTTCCGTCCCCGCCCCGGGGATGAGGGCTCCCAGCCCCTTGCCTAGCGCCCTTGAGCGAGCCATCTCTGCTGCACCTCCTCGGCGAGGTTTCTGAAGGCGGCTGCGCCGGCGCTCTCCGGATCGTAGTAGCATATGGGTTTACCATGGCTGGGAGCCTCGGAGAGCCTCACATTCCTGGGGATGAGGGTATCGAAGACGGCCTCGCGGAACTGGTTCCTGACCTCGTCGGCCACTTCCTTGGAGAGGTTGGTCCTAGCGTCGAACATGGTGAGGACGACGCCGTCCAGGTTGAGATTCTCGTTGAGGTACCGCTGGACCAGCGATATGGTCCGCATGAGTTGCCCCACCCCCTCGAGGGCGTAATATTCGCACTGGATCGGGACCAAGAGGCTGTCGGCGGCCACAAGGGCGTTGACGGTGAGGAGTCCCAGCGAGGGAGGGCAGTCGATGAAGCCGATGTCGAAGTCCTTCATGGCGTGCATGTGCCTCGCGAGCCTCGTCTCTCGACTCATCACCCCGGCCAGTTCCACCTCGGAACCGGCCAGGTCGAGGGTGGCCGGAAGAACCCAGACCCCTTCCCAGGCCGACGGGATGATCGCGCTGGTGGGCGGCACCTCGTCGAGGATGACATGGTACATGCTGTTATGGACGTTGGAGACATCCACGCCCAGGCCGCTGGTGCTGTTGCCCTGGGGGTCGATGTCTAGCACGAGGACCTTCTTTCCCTGCCTGCCGAGCTCGGCTGCCAAGTTCACGCAGCAGGTGGTCTTGCCCACGCCCCCCTTCTGATTCGCAACGGCGACGGTCTTCAAAAACCTCACCTCCACCAGGAACTCTTGCTCGCCTTGCCGGGTCGCCTCGGGTACTTCGCCGGGCAGGGGGCGCTCTTCTCGAGCCCCACCAGGCAAAGGTTCTTCCCATCCAGGTCGTAAGAGTAGATCATAGGGCCGTCAAAGCCGAGGGTCGCCCACTTGTCCCCCACGTCCCGCAGTTCCTCGGCGACCCGGGGCCCCTTGAAAAAGTAGGCAAAACCGCCCACTCCCAAAAGGGGGGAGGCATATTCGGCGACGACGCCCAGGTGTCCCACGCCCCTTGAAAGGGCGATGCGGAAACTCTCCCGGCGCTCCAGGGAGAGGGCCTCCGATCTGGCACAGGCCACATCCACATTGGAGAGGCGCAGCATCCGGGCCATCTCGTCGAGGATGTCGCACTTTTTCGCGACGCTCTCCAGCAGCGTGATCTTCAGGTTGGGCCTGCAGAGAGCCCATACGATCCCCGGAAGGCCTCCCCCCGTCCCAATATCCACGACGGCGCCGATGTCGGGTGCGAAGACCAGGGAAACGGCGCAATCCCTTATATGTGCCATAATTTCCGGGGGTTCCGTGGGTCCGGTCAGCCTCGCCCTCTCGTTGAAGGAAGCCAGGAGAAAGGCGTAGTGCTCTATCCTTTCCCTGTTCCTTTCGAGTTCTACGAGGTAATCTTCCGGCTGCAGACTGCATTCGGGAAAGGGTTCCAGCAAGTTTTCATCCATCCTTCCCGGGAGGTCGGCTGGCCCTGCGCCCATCTCCCGCCCTGCTATCTTACCCGAAAAACCGGCGCTGTGGATAAGGGGCTTTTCGATGATAGACTAATATAGAGGGATTGAAACCGATCATAATTTCGCGAGGGAGGGTAAATATTGATAGTTGAACGAAACAAAAACCTGATCGCCCTGCGGTTCGACGATGGCGAGGATGTTATCCCCCGGCTCTATGAAGCCCTTGGCGACACGACATCGGCGATTTTGATCTCTGCCGTGGGGATGCTCCGCGATTTCGAGATAGGATGGCTGGGCCCCGATGGTTACGAGAAGAAGCGTTTCCACGAAGCCCGGGAGATCCTCTCCCTTTCGGGAACGGTGAACCGCCAGGACGATGGGAAGGCCTTTATCCACGTCCACGCCTCGCTGGCGGGACGGGATTACTCCGTCATCGGCGGGCACCTCTTCGGCGGAACCGTCAACTTCACCTGCGAGTTGGTGTTGATGATACCCGAGGGCCTGGTCTTCGAGAGAAAGGTCTCCGTGGAAGGAGAGCCCTTGAAGTTCTTCCCCAAAAAGAAATGAAGCGCCTCGCGGCCCTGGGCGCCTGCCTGCTGATCCTCTTTTCGCCCCTCCCTGCCTGGCCCGGGGAGGCCCTTGGCGGGCAGGTGATCAGGGTCACCGATGGCGATACGGTGACTGTCGCCACCGATGACGGAAAGGTCGAGCAGGTCAGGTATATCGGCATCGACTGCCCCGAAACCCACCACCCCCGTAGGAGGGTGGAAGAACTGGGGCGGGAGGCATCTCGATACAACGAGTCGCTGGTGCTGGGAAAGAGGGTCCTGCTGGAATTCGACCAGCAGAGGAGGGACCGTTACGGGAGAACCTTGGCCTACCTCTGGCTGACGGGCGAGGGAGGCGCCGTCATGGCCAACGAACTGCTGGTGGCCGAGGGTTACGCTCTTCCCTACGCCTTCCCTCCGAACCTGCGGTACACGGGGCTCTTCAGGGAGGCTTTCAACCGGGCCCGTTCCTCCGGAAAAGGACTCTGGGGAAGAGCCCGGGGGAGGCTGTTCACGCCGGCCCAGGTCTGGGCTGAACTGCCATCGGTGGCCGGGCGCTTCATAACCGTCAACTTCAAGGTCCGGGACGTGACCTCATCGAAGACGCGCGTCTGTCTCCGCTCCGATAAGGGCAACGCCTCCCTGGTCGTCTACGAGAGCGATACCGGACAATTCGACCGGCTCGAGAAGTACGCCGGCAGTACCCTCACGATCATGGGAAAGGTCACGCCGGGTTTCAACGGACCCGAGATCCTCCTGGTCGACCCAGTCCAAATTTTATCGATTCGGTGATCCACACTTATCCACAAGTTTGTCCACATCTCCACACTCCTTTCCGGTCATTTTGGCATTCAGTGACAGTACTCCACAGAGAATACCCTCGATGGCGACCTCTTGCATACAATCTTGACTCCACGAAGCTCGTGGTGGAACTGGTATAATTGGGACCTCAAAAAACCTCCTCGCCCTTTTCCGGATTTATACGTATTTATTCGATTGATTCTTTTTTGGCCCACCCTTATTATTAGTTGTCCTGCGAGATACTTCCGGGAGGATTACTACTTGGCCAGATTCTTCAAGGCTCTTCTCATACTGGTGATCCTGCTTTCGCTGGCGATCGGCGGCGCCCTCATCCTCGCCTCGAAAGGCGACATAGGGGCCGGAGCCGTCGTCTCCGAACTCGCGAAGGCCGCCAGGCAGCACCTAGGAGCGGAACTCGCCCTTTCTTGCGTGGCGGGCAACCCCATTAAGGGTTTCAGGATAAACGATGTAGTCCTCCGGCGCGAGGGCCGTGTGCTCTTTTCCGCGCCGGAGGTGACCGTCGTCTTCAAACCTCTTACGCTCCTGGCGGGATCACCCCGGATAAGATTCATCTCCTTCGACCGGGCCCTGCTCAACTGGTCCGACTTACCCTCGGCGCTCCCCCGGGAGGGAGCGGTAAAACCGATGGAGCTCCCCTTCGACACCCTCCTCGTCCAAAAGAGCATCGTGAGGACCTCGCAGGGCGATTTCGAGATCGAAGAGGGAAAAGTGGCTCTTGACGAGGGTACGATCGGTGCGTCGATCTCCCTCCTTTACAGGGAGACCCCCTTTTCGCTCAAGGCACAGCTCGAACCGTCCGGGAAAGAGCTTCACCTCCGCGAACTGGCCCTAAAAACTGTCCAGGGTACACTGACCGCTTCAGGGCGGGCCTTCCCCGTGATGGACCTGGCAGGAGAGATATCCGGCCTCGATATCGAGATCCTGGAGAGGTTCTGGCCAGACCTGGCCAGACAGGGCTACTCGGGGAACCTCTCCACTACCTTTTCCGCTAGGGGCGCCTGGCCGGAGGTCGCCGCCCAGGGCGTGCTCACCGTCTCCCGGGGGGAGATCTACGGCATCGACATGGGGGATGTCTCCTCCTCCTGGTATTTTGCCGATAATATCCTCGAGATGAAGCATGTCAGGGGACGGGCCAACGGCACGGGCGTTTCGGGGACGCTGCGGTTTTCCTTTGGCGCCACGCCACCCCTCACCGCCATCGACATCACGGCCCGCGGAGCCGAGGTGAATTCTTGGGAAAAAACCTTCCCCTGGCTTTACTCACTGGCCGACGGGACCATCGACTCCCTCGACGTGACCCTCCGTGGACCCTCGAACTCCCTCTCGGGGACGGTTACCCTCGGCGCCTCTGCCTTCACGCTGGCGGGGCAGCCCCTTTCGGATATCGGCGGCTCCCTGGAGATCAGGGAGAGTTCAGCCATCGCGCTGGACCTGGTAGCGAAGTGGCTCGGCTCCCCCGTGAAAGGAGAGGGGAGTATCGCCATCGACTCAGGGCCGGTCGTAGACATCACCCTTTCGGGAAGTGACCTCGACCTCTCCCGCACCCCGGAAGCGCTGCCCGCCCTGAACCTGCCCCTTTCGGGAAGAGCCGCCGGCGAGGTCCGTCTCTCCGGGACGGTCACGAAACTCAGGGCCGAAGGGACCCTCCTCTCCGAGAGGATCACCCTTTCGGCTGAAACCCTTGAAAAACCCCGTGTCGCCTTCGCCTACTCCGACGGGACGATGAACCTCAATTCCGTGAGCGCCCGGTGGAGAGGTTCAGCCGTCGTCGGATCGGGACAGATCACGGGCCTTGAAAAAGGAAAGGGAATCTTCGATCTCAAGGGGACGGCGACCGAGGGACCCGTATCCAACCTGGCTGCCTTCGTTCCGGCCCTGAAGGAGTTGGGCCTCGAAGGTACGGCGTCGACGGAGTGGAGCCTCAGGGGTCCCCTCAAGGCTCCCACCCTCGCCCTGGAGATCCACTCCTCCCGGGTGAGCCTCCCCGAAAGGGCTATCCTCGCGGGGATGAAGATCCTCACCAAGGTATCCCTCCCCCCGTCGGGAGACACCCCCGACATGAGGCTCGACATGGCCGCCGAGAGTCTCGAACTCCCCTCCGGGACCCTTTCAAACCTGAGGACGGCTTTCACCGTTTCTTCGGGTATCATGAACATCGAGAACGCCCGGGGCGAGGTCCTCGGGGCCTGCCTCTCCCTCACCGGTTCGGCCAGGCTCCCCTCGCGGAACAGGGCCGGCAGCGTCGACCTGAAGGGGACCGCCACGGGAGTGGACCTTTCCATATTGGGCGACAAGGCCCCCTTCGAAATTCACGGACCCCTGGAGACGGACTTCACCATTAAGGGTGACCTGCCGATTCCCGAGATAACCCTTTCGGGTTATTCCCCTTCTATCGTCCTCGCCGGACTCGATCTTTCGGATCTCACCTTCAGCGCCAGGGGCGATGCCTCCCGCATGACCCTGGAAGAATTGAAGGGATTTGCCGGCCGGGGTGTCCTGACGGCGACGGGAACGGCCCATATCCTCCCTGGAGGGGTGGACCTGGACTTCAACCTGGAGGGGTCGGGCCTTGACCTCGCCCGGGTCACCAAGGAGATCAAGGGCAACGGGAGGCCAGCCCTATCGGGCACCGTGGACGTGGTGCTCTCGGGTTCCCTGGAGAACGGCGCCTGGAAGAGCAGGGGGGAGATCTTTTCCGAAAAGCTGACCGCCTATGGCATCGATTTCGACGACGTAACCCTCCTGGTGACCCTGGAGGAGGGGAGCATGAAGATAAAGAACGCCTCGGGGCGATTCTGCGAAGGCCATCTCAACGGCGGTGGCGACCTCGAGACCGCCACGGGCCGGTGGAAGATCAGGGCGGTCGTCAGGGGGGCCGATATGGAGCAAGCCTTCAGGTCCGTCACCGACCTGGAGGGCAGGATCACCGGGAAGGGCGACCTCGACCTGAACCTTTCGGGAGCCTTCGGAAAACACGTCCTCGTGACGGGCGGGGGGAACCTCACTGCCGCCGAGGGGGAGATATCGGGCTTCAAGGCCATCAAGGCCATCTCCTCGGCTTACGGTGTGTCCTCCCTACGCTACAGGATGATCGATGCCAACTTCAAAGTCGACGGCAACGTCGTGACCCTCCTCCCGGGAAGCCGGGCCACCGCCCATGGTGACGACGCCCTTTACCGCTACCTCACCGTCGACGGGGCGGCCGGGCCCGGCGGCAACCTCAACCTCTACTGCTCCGGCCTCGTCAACGTGCAGGCCCTGAATACACTGCTGGGCGCCATCCAGGGGCTGGCCGTCGCGGGCTCCGCTTCGCCCGAGGCCATCCTGGAAGGGCTCATCGGCGGGGTAGTGGGGGGGCTGGGGAAGCAGGACTTCCGAGAGAGCAGTTTCCGAGTGGAAGGGACCTGGTCCAATCCCCTCTTCACCTGCTTCAGGGTCGCGCCTCCCCAGGGAGCCGTCCGGCCCATGGCGGAATCCGACGGCGTTGGCCAGACCCGGCAGGATGATAGGGGCCACAAGGTGACGATCAGCATCCCGACGGGGGAAAGCACCGGGGAATAAAAAACAGGGGCGCCCGTGGCGCCCCTGTTTCACGTGAAACAGCGAGTCTTCTCAATCTGTATATTCTTTCAAGATCTCCAGGAGGCGGGGATGATCTATATTGCCTCCGGAAATGACCACACCCACCCGCAAACCCTTCACGGGGATCCTGCCGGTCATGACGGCCGACACCCCCACGGCCCCCGAACCCTCGACCACCTGGTGGTGATTGGAGTGGAGGAAGGCTATGGCCTTCGCTATATCCGCCTCCTCGACGTCCACGAATCCGGTCACCTTCTTCTTGGCGAGGTCCAGCAGGCTCTGGGGTATCAAACCCGTGAGCCCGTCGGCCAGGGAATCCTGGTAGGCCACCTCGAGGACCTTCCCTCCCGGCCAGGAGACCACGAAGGGGTTCGACGCCACGGACTGGACCCCCCATATCCGGGTGTCAGGATTGAGGGCCTTCACTGCGATGGCGACACCGTTTATCAGCCCTCCACCGCCGGCAGGGACGATGATCATGTCCAGTTCCGGTTCGTCCATGATCATCTCCAGGCCCAGGGTTCCTGCCCCGCTGATGACGTAGTGATCCGCGTGGGAGGATATATAGGTCATTCCCTGCTCCTGCTGGAGACGATGGGCCTCATCCTCGGCATCGTCGTAGAAATGGCCCGTAACCTTCAGTTCCACCTTGTCGCCACCCAGCCTCCTGATGGCTGCCTGCTTCGTTTCAGGACAGACGCCGGGAACGCATATCACGGCCCTGGTAGAGAGGGCCCGGGCCGCCATGGCGACACCCTGGGCGTGGTTGCCGCTGGAGGCTGTCACCACACCCCTGCCCCTTTCCTCAGCGGTGAGGCTGTACATCTTGTTCAGGGCGCCGCGGATCTTGAAGGAGCCGCAGATCTGCTGGTTCTCCCACTTCAGGAACACCTCGCCCCCGGTGAGCCTGCTCAAGAGCTCCGATCGCTCCGTCGGGGTGCGGCGAATCCTCCCCTGGAGAAAGCGGGCAGCCAGAAGGACATCGGTCATCTGGGGGTCTATCTTCAAAATCAACACCTCCGAAAAAGAACCTCACCATCGATGATACACGAAAAGGACCTTCAAGGGCCTTGGCGGTAGCGGTAAGTGACGGGTATGAAAAACAACCCCAAAAAAGAGCACCGAAGCCTTGTCTTTTACTGACCTACGATTTCCATAATCTTCCTGACGATGTCCCTCCCCGCCAGCGGCCGGGCTATTCTTTTCGCCGCCCCCAGGAGGCGATCCCTCTCCTCGCGGGAAGAAAGAAGGTTCTCGGCTTTTTCGGCGGCGAGCCGGTAGTCGAAGAGGGTCCTGGCCGCCCCCCGATCGAGGAGGTAATCGCTGTTGCGCTGCTCCTGACCCGGTATGGGGTCGGTGATCACTATGGGAGTCCCCATGCAGAGGGCTTCCGAGGTGGAAAGCCCGCCGGGTTTCATGAAGATGATGTCCGCCGAGGCGTAGCGGTAAGGCATATCGTCCACGAAACCGTGGACGCGTAAATCCGGCCGCCTGGTGAATCTTTCCCCGATAGATTCCCGGACCTTCTCGTTGGTCCCGCAGATCACCTCTGTTGCGAAACCACCTTCCACAAGGGAGGTCATCACTTCCTCGATGGGGCCGACGCCAATCCCCCCTCCCATCACAAGGGCGACCTTCTCGTCCATGGCCAGGTCGAGGAGTCGGCGGGACTCTTCTTTACCGGGGGGTGAGACGTAAACAGGGTCCACGGGGATCCCCGTCGGGAAGACCTTGCCGGGCGGCAGACCGTCGGCCAGGTACTGTTGGAGGGTCTCGTCGCTGGAGACGAACCAGGCCGAGAAAGAGGGGTTTCGGTGGAAGACATGGCTCAGGAAGTCGGTGTTGACATAGCAGACGGGCACGCCGGGGGCGAAAGCATCCGCGACGGCGGCGGCCCCGAAAAAGTGGGTGAAAAGGATGGCGTCGGGGGAAAAGGATGAGAGGGCCTTTTTCAGCCCCAGGAGGTTCAGTTTTTCCGTCAGTTCTCCCAGGGTGGCTATCACGCCGTTTCTCGTTTCAGGGTCGTCGGTGGTCTCGTAGAAGTAGCCCCAGAGGTGGGGCATGTGACTCACCATCTCGAGGTAGGACCTGGTGTAGACACCCCTCACCAGGGGCAGTGCGAAGGAGAGCGTGTCCAGGCAAAGGACCTGAGAGTCGGGTACCTCCCGGTGGAACCACTTCTCCAGTGCCAAGGCTGCGCTCTTGTGGCCGGTCCCGACCGACGCATAGAGAAGGGCGACTCGAAAGGACAAGGCCTCACCTCCCGGGTTCACTTCTTTTCTTCCATGGCTTGCTTCAGCAGGTCGCCCAGCGACAGCCCCGAGGGGGCGTCGGACTCCAGGATGGATCTCACCGCCGATACCAGCGAATCGCGGATCTCCTCGGGCCTGTAATGGGGCGGAAAATAAAGTCCCGCCGAGTCGCCATGGCCACCCCCGCGGACCTTCCTGCCATCCCGGAGCAACCCCGTAACCCTCCCCGCAAAACCCTCCCTGCTCCTGAGGGAGACGGCCCAGTCGCCGGCGGGGCGCCTGCTGAGGACCGCCACCAACCTGGGAGGTGACTCCATCCGGTCCAGGACAAGGCCGCAAAAATCCGAGACATCGCCAAACTCCAGGGCGCCCGGGCCGACAAAGAGCAGGTCTTCACCGGAGCGCAGTGCCTTCTCAAGGGCCAGGCCAAACCGCCTCTCCTGCTCCTGGACAAAGGCCTCGGTGAAGGACCTCTCATCGGGGCTCAATTCGGGGGAGGGGTCGTCGATCAAGCGGGCCAAGACCGCCCAAGGACCGCAGAGGGTGACCAGGGCCTGCCAAAGCCTGCTCTCAGGGATCTTGTTGAGCCAAAGGTCGCGGTCGTTGGCTATCTCCACGACCCCCTCCAGGCGGCCCAGCCGATCTCGCTCTTCGCCGGCGACCTTATCCATGAGCCACCGGTAATAGACCCTGGCGGCGCAGTGATTCACGTCGACATGGACCCAGGGCCTGTTCCCGTAGCGTTCCAGCGTGCTCTGGTGGTGATCGAAGAGGAAGGGGGGGTCACCCAGGGTGAAGGAGCGGTCGATCTCGTCCACCGTTTGGGGCTTCTGGCAGAAAAGATCCAGCACTACGAGCGGTTCACCCCTGGAGAGAGAATCCAATACCAGGAAGTCCACCTCACCGTAACCGACCAGGGAGAGCCTGACGGGGCTCATCCCGGGGCGGCCGTGGGTCCAGGCTACAGCGGCCGCTGTCACGCCGTCGAGATCAGTATGGCTTATCACGTGAAGGCCGGCACGACTCATCGGGAGGACTCCCTTCTCAGCCCGGAAGGAAACCGCGCCATGGAGGGCACGAGTGGGCTATCAACATTATAGGCCAGAAATCCACCACCGATGTGAATAGGAATGCTAATAACTTGTAAGCCCAGGAGGGGCAGATTTGTTACGGTTGGTCAAATTGAACTTTTTTATGACCAGATCAGGAATATCCATCACCCGATGGCTTTTTCACCCTTTCCCTGAATTATGAACTAAATGTGGATATGTGGATAAAACTTGTGGATTCAAATATGGTAATATTATCTTCGCTGTCGATCCAAAAAGGTCGCGAGGTGAGCCCCTTGCATGAAAATACCGATCGTGTCTGGAGAGAGATCCTCGAGATAGCCGAGGAGAATTTGCCCAAGGGCGCCACGGATATCTGGCTCAAGACATGCCTTCCCACCTCCCTGGAGGGCAAGGTCCTTACGCTGGATGTCCCCAACGTTTTCGTGAGGGAGCAGATCCAGTCGAGGTTCATCGAGAAGCTCACCGCCCTGGCCGTACAGAAGGATCTTGCCGAAAAGATCATCCTCGAGGTTGGAGGCGGCGCCAAGAAGGACGAGATCAAGCGGGCCGAGCGCATCTCCAGGGAAACGGAGAGGCCCAGGAACGGCCTCAACCCTGACTACCAGTTCGACTCCTTCGTGGTGGGCAAGTCCAACCGGCTCGCCCACGCCGCCAGCCTTGCCGTGGCCGAATCACCCGGCATCGCCTACAACCCTCTCTTTTTCTGGGGAGGCGTCGGCCTGGGAAAAACCCACCTCCTTCACGCCATAGGCAACTTCGTCGCCAGGCACAACGAGGGGATAAAGATCTCCTATATCAGTTCCGAGAAGTTCATCAACGAATTCATCCTCTCCATCCAGAACAACAAGACCCATGAATTCAAGCAGAAGTATCGCGGGGTGGACGTCCTGCTCATCGACGACATTCACTTCCTCGCCAACAAGGAGAGCACCCAGGAGGAGTTCTTCCACACCTTCAACAGCCTCCACGACGCCAAGAAGCAGATCGTCCTCACCTCGGACAAGCCGCCCAAGGACATCCACAACATCGAGGAACGCCTGGTCAGCCGTTTCGAGTGGGGGCTGGTCACGGACATACAGCCCCCCGACCTCGAAACCAGGATAGCCATCCTAAAAAAGAAGGCCGCGCTGAAGAACTACTTCATCCCCAACGACGTGGTGGACTTTCTTGCCCAGAACATCCCCAGCAACATCCGCGAGCTGGAGGGTTCCCTGAACAGTGTCATGTTCTTCGCAGAATTGAATAATGAATCCGTCACCGTGGAGAACGCATCGCGATGGCTCAAAGACCTTATAAGGAGATCTTCCCGGGGGCAGGTGACCATTGACCTTATTCAGCAGGTGACCGCCGAGTCCTTCGGCATCCCCGTCTCCTCCCTCTCGGGAAACAAGAGGACTTCGGAGATAGCCCTCGCCCGCCAGGTGGCCATGTACCTCAGCAGGGAGTTGACGGGCACCACGCTCCAGCAAATAGGCTACGCCTTCAACCGGAAGGACCACACCACCGTGATCCACGCCTGCAGGAAGATAGAAGAGTTCATCAGAAAGGATCCAAACATGAAGGGCATGGTGGATAACCTCAGGGAAAAGTTGTGAATCCGATGTGTTCCTGGGAAGGTACTCCACAATATCTTTCCCGTTCCCGGCAAGAATAGCTGTTTTGTGGAAAAGGCTCCACAATTTCCAGGGGAGATACCCACAGGAAAAAGCTAAGGGGTGCATGGTTTTTACGGGTTATCCCCATGAATCACATCCTTACTACTAGACCTACTTATTTATTTCATATATAAGAGATACTAAAGAAGGGAGTGATGCCACCTTGAAGCTCCTCGTGGACAAGGCGAAATTCCTGAAAAGCTGGAACCTGGCGGAAAGGAGCGCGGGACAGAGGAGCACTATCTCGGTCCTCACCGGCGTAAAGTGCGAGGCTTCGAGCGAAGGGGTACATCTAAAGGCGACGGACTTGAAGACCTCGATAAGCTGCACCGCCGATGGGGTGGAAGTCCTCCTGGAGGGAGGAGTTGTCTTTCCCGTAAAGAACATCGGCGAGTTCTTCAAGAAAGCCCCCGGTGAAAGCTTCACCGTTGAGGTGGACAAGGGAAAGGCCACGGTAATTTCCGGCACCAGCGTCTACTCCTTTGCTACTTACCCTGTTTCGGAATTTCCGAAACTCCCGATGTCGGACAAGGCGCAGCCCTATTTTAAGGTGGGCTGCATGGACCTCAGGAGGCTCCTCGAGGAGGGGACCTTCTCCGGGTCTCCGGGTGAAGAATTCCCCCAGTACCTGAGTGCCGGACTGGTCCAGACCGACGGGGATAGGGTGAGGGTGGTGTCCACCGACGGAAGAAGGCTCTCTCTCTCCCAGGGTGTCGTGACCATGGAAGGCGAGCCGGACCAGGTGTTGCTGCCCCTCGCCGGACTTAGGGAACTGCTGAGGGCTCTCTCCAACGTCGAGGGCGACGAGGAGGTCTGGGTCCTCAAGGATGACGCCCAGGTCTACTTCAAAACGAAGGACATCGAATTTTCGGTGAGGAGGGTGGAATCAAGATTTCCACCCTACGAAAAGGTTCTATCGACGGAAAGGACCTCCTGGCTGACCATCGACCGGGAGCTCTTCATAGAAGCTCTCGAGAGGGCCGAGGTGGTGGTCCGTGATTTCAGCAGGATGGTCGTTTTTGAACTGGTGCCCGCCGGGAACCTCAAGATGCAGGCCAAGGCTCCTGAAGTGGGCGAGGCCTTCGAGGAAATCTCCGGCGATTGCGATGGGGAACCCCTCAGGATAGCCTTCAACGTGAAGTACCTGCTGGAGGGGTTGAAAGCCCTCCACGGGACGGTGGCACACCTGTCTTTCAACGGACCCAATGGCCAGATGACCCTCTCCAGGCCAAGGGAGGACAGCTTCCTCTATGTCCTGATGCCCATAACCCTTCCCGAGGAGGAGAACACGGAAGAAACGGTATGAAAATATCGGCCACCCAATGGGAAGGATTCAGAAACCTGAAGCCCCGGCGCCTGCAATGGGTGGAGGGGCTTCACTTGCTCCTGGGTCCGAATGGATCAGGAAAAACCAATGTTCTCGAAGCGCTCCACATCCTGACGGGGTGGGGTTCCCTCAGGGGCGGGAGGACCTCCGACCTCCGCAGCTGGTCCGACCCCGGGAGGGGGACCTTCCTCTCCGCCGACTTCGATGGAGAGGAAACCCTCGAGGTCAGGGTCGGCATCGGCGCCCGCATAGTCGCGAGGAAGGGCGGATCGCCCCTTCGCTCCTCCCAACTAAGGCCCCTGGTCCCTTCGCTGATATTCCTCCCCAACGATCTCTCCCTGGTGGAGGGCTCCCCGGCGACGAGGAGACGGCTCGTGGACCGTCTCTGTGCGCTCCTCTTTCCCCTTTATGCCCTGAGGCTCCACGAGTACGGCAGGGCACTGAGGCAGAGGAACGCCGCTCTCCGGCAGGGCAGGAACCTCGCCGCTACCGCCAGGGTCATGGCCCCCCTCGCTACCTGGATATGGGCGTGCCGCCTCACCGCCACGGACCTGATCCGCAACGGCCTGGAAAAGGGCGAGGGGCTGCTTCCCAGGGGCGTCACGGTGGAACTGAAAAGGGGAGGAAAGGGTCTCGAGGACCTTCACCTGGATTTTTGGGAGTCCCTCGAGGCCTGCCAAAAACAGGAGAAAACCACCGGCGTGTGCCCCATCGGACCCCAGAGGGACGACCTGCTGATCCGATTCGGTGAAAAGGACGTGGCCCGGTGCTTCAGCCGAGGCTACAGGAGGAGGGTCGCCATAGCTCTCCTGCTCTCGTCGGGGTGGGCCGTGGAAAGGAAGATGCGGCGGAAACCGATCCTCCTCCTTGACGAGGTAATGGCCGAACTGGACCTGCCGGGGAGAGAACGCCTAATCGAGGTCCTCCTCGGCACGGGGTGGCAGGTTTTCGCGGCCACTGCGGAAGCCTGCACCCCTGAATGGCCGGGAAGCATCTGGTCCGTGGAAGGGGGACGCGTCGATGGCGGATGACCGTTCCTTCGATGTCATCGTCGTGGGCGGCGGACACGCCGGCTGCGAGGCTGCCCTGGCCTCGGCCAGGATGGGGGCGAGGACCCTCCTCCTGAACCTCCTGCTGGACAACGCCGCCATGATGCCCTGCAACCCCTCCATCGGGGGACCGGCCAAGGGGCACCTCACCCGCGAGGTGGACGCCCTAGGCGGTGAGCAGGGAGCCGCCACCGACGCCTCGACGCTGCATATCAGGATGCTCAACACCTCCAAGGGAGCGGCCGTCAGGGCCCTGAGAGCCCAGTGCGACCTTGGCGATTACCACCGCTGGTACCGGAAGGCCTGCGACGGCCAACCGGGGCTTGAAGTTATGCAGGACGAGGTCATCGACCTCTGGGTCGACGGCGGGAAGGTGAGAGGTCTGAGGACCAGGATGGGCATCCTCTACGAGGCCCGGGCCGTCATCGTCGCCACGGGAACCTTCCTCGGCGGGAGGGTCCATATCGGTCCGATCTCCTTCCCCTCGGGACCGCTGGGACAGGTCTCCGCCGAGGGGCTGGGGGCCAGCCTCCGCGAGGCGGGCCTCCAGGTGGGAAGGCTCAGGACCGGCACCACCCCCAGGATCCACGCCGGCAGCGTCGACTGGAAATCCCTCGCCAGGCAGGAAAGCGATGCCGAACCCCACTGCTTCAGCCACTGGGGAACCCCCAGGGTCTACACCGGCCACGCCTGCCACTCCACGAGGACCGGCGAGGAGACCCACCGCCTCATAAGGGACTGCCTGGGCAGGTCCCCTCTTTCCCTCGAGTTCAGTGAGGTGAAGGGGCCGAGGTACTGCACCTCCATCGAGGAAAGGGTCGCGAGGTTCCCCGAAAAGGAGAGCCACCCCGTCTTCCTCGAACCCGTTGGCAGGGAAAGTGTCGAGATCTACATGCAGAACTTCACCACCGGCCTCCCCTTCGACGTCCAGGTGAAGATGGTTCGCTCCCTCCCCGGCTGCGCCGGGGCGAGGATAATGCGGCCCGGCTACGGTATCGAGTACGACTTCATCCCCCCCACCCAGATGGAGCCCTGGCTGGAGGTGAAAGCCATCCGGGGCCTTTTCTTCGCGGGGCAGATCAACGGGACCTCCGGCTACGAGGAAGCCGCCGCCCAGGGAGTCTTGGCCGGCATCAACGCGGCGCTGTCCGTCCGGGGCGAGGAGCCCCTGGTCGTCGAAAGGTCCCGGGGGTACCTGGGTGTGCTCGTGGACGATCTCGTCACCAAGGGTACCGACGAACCCTACCGGATGCTCACCAGCCGCTGCGAGTTCAGGCTTCTCCTGAGGCACGACAACGCCGACAGGCGCCTCTCGCCCCTGGCGAGGAGGCTCGGCCTCCTGGACGACGAACGCTGGAAGGTCCTCCAGGCTCGATGGGCCGCCCTCGATGGAGAGGTCGAGAGGTTGAGAAACACGAGGATCCGCGATGCGGAGCAGATCGGAAAAGTCCTGGCGGGTCACGACTTCGGCTCGGCCCAGCCCGGCGTCAACGCCGCGGAACTGCTGAAGAGGCCCGGCGTGACCTGGGAGATGGTGGCCCGGGCGGCTCCTCCGCCGGGTCTCCTCGACAGGGAGATCGCGGAGAGGGCCCAGGTCGAGATCAAGTACGAAGGTTACATTGCCCGGCAGCTCTCCCGGGTGGAGAGGATGAAGCGGATGGACCAGGTGCGCATTCCGGAAGAGTTGGACTACCTCTCGGTGACGGGGCTCCTCGACGAGAGCAGGCAGAAACTGGAGGCCCTCCGCCCCAGGAACCTTGGGCAGGCGGGAAGGATATCGGGAGTCACTCCAGCGGATATAATGTTGCTGGAGGTTTTCATAGAACGCCTCCGAAGGGGGAGGGTCAATGGCCGCCAGGACGAGGAGAAGGAGTAGCCGGCAGGGTCTTTCGAAGGTCGGGTCGCTCCTCATGGCCTCACTCTCCAGGGAGCAGGCTTCGATGCTCCTCTTCGCTGACCTCTGCTCGCGGTGGTGCGAGGTGGTGGGGCCGAAACTCGCCCGGAGAAGCTCCCCGGGGGACCTTCTCGACGGCACCCTTTTCGTCATAGCCTCGGACCCCCTCCTGTGCCAGGAGATAACCATGAGGGGGGGGGATATCGCTTCCAGGGTGAAAGAAAAATGGGATCTTGAGGTCACCGGGGTCAGTGCAAGGGTGGGGAGGCTCCGCAGGAGAATTACTTCCGAAAAAAGGGCACAGACCCGTGAACCACTGAGGCTCGGCACCGATGAGGTGGCCGCATGTCTGGAGGAGCTCCGCCCCGCGATAGGCAGGGACGACGTCGCCTCCGACCTGGCGAGGCTCATGGCGCTTTACAAAAAGAAGTTCGGTTCCGGAGGCGGGCCGGCCCGCCGAAAAACAAGAAAGGAAGGCTGATCGCCATGGAAGAGAGCGGAAAGAGATCCGTCAGCGGAGGGCTCATCCTTCTCGGCATCGCCCTCGCAGTGGGCATGGTTCTTTCATCGTGGATCGTATCGGACACCGTGAAGAGCGTCAAACTCGCCAACCAGACGATCATGGTCAAGGGCACCGCCCAGAAGGAAATCCGGTCCGACATAGCCGTGTGGACCGGGCGCTTCACGGCCAGGGATACGGACTTGATCCAGGCCTATTCCAGGCTCGAATCGGACCTGGGGAAGGTGCTGGATTTCCTGTCCCGGAGCGGCATCCCCAGGGGGGAGATCGACGTCTCGGCCGTCACCACCATGATCCAGTACCGCAAGACCTCCCAGGGTTACGACACCAACGAGATCGAGCAGTACGTCCTGGAGCAGACCGTCACGGTGAGGTCAAAGGAGACGGACTTGGTGGGGACCCTCTCGAGGGAGTCCACCACCCTGATAAGCGACGGGGTGGAATTCTTTTCCTTCTCCCCGGAATACTACTACTCGGGCATCGAGGACATGAAGATCCAGTTATTGGGGGAGGCCACGCAGAACGCCCGGCAGAGGGCGGAGCAACTGGCCGTCAACAGCGGCGGGAAGGTGGGGCCGCTCAGGGCGGCAAGCCAGGGGGTCTTCCAGATCACGCCCCTTTACTCCACCGACGTGGAGGATTGGGGGAGGTACGACACGACGACGATCGAAAAGGCCGTGAAGGCCGTCGTGACGATCCAGTACTCGATTCGATAAGGTCGTAAAACCGCAAGACGTGAGACGAAAGGGCCTTTGCGGCTCAGGATTCACGATAAACCAGAAAACCAAAAGGAGCCTTGCGATGGACAATTTTAAGATCGCCACGTTCAATGTGAATTCCATCAGGAGCCGGTTGCCCATCCTCGAAAGGTGGCTCGCCGACAACAGGATGGACTGCCTCTGCCTCCAGGAGACGAAGGTGGAGGACGGATCCTTCCCGGCCTCCTTCTTCGGAGACCTTGGCTTTCACGTGTGCTTCAGCGGTGAAAAGTCCTACAACGGCGTGGCCATTGCTTCGACGGTTCCGCCCGACGAACACGGATTCGGCCTTGGCGACGGCGAGGAGCCCTCGGGCAGGACCCGCATTGCCTGGTGCCGTTTCGGCGACCTCAGGGTGATCAACGCCTACGTGCCCCAGGGCAAAGCCATAGACCACCCCGACTACCCCATGAAACTCAGGTTCTTTGAGAGGCTCGAGGATTTTCTGCGCTCCAGGGGGGCCCCCAAGGAACGGCTGGCGCTGGTGGGCGACCTCAACGTGGCCCCCACCGAGATCGACGTGACCAACCCGAAAAATAAGAAAAACCACGTCTGCTTCCACGAGGACGTCAGGAAGGCCTTCCGGAGCCTTTGCTCCATGGGCCTGGTGGATGTCTTCCGGAAGCACCGTCCGGGTGAGGGGGAGTACTCCTTCTGGGATTACAGGGTCCCGAACTCCCTCGAGAGGAACATCGGTTGGAGAATCGACCATATCCTCGCCACGGCCCCGCTGGCCGAGAGATCCATCGACAGCTACAGTGACCGGGAGCCCCGCGCCTGGGAAAGGCCCTCGGACCATACCGTGGTCGTTGCCGAATTCAGGTTGTAAAGCCCATCGGGATTTTGCAGGCAGAAATGACCCTGTGGATGCCGCCGGGGCATCCACAGGATGGGGATAATTATGTGGACAAAGAGGATCAGATTTCGGGATTCAGGCCGTAGCTTACGACCTGTTTCATGCCCCTGTTGACCTTCGCCCAGTACCGTTCCACGCCCCCGCCGCAGTATCTTCCCAGGGCCCGCTTCGTATTGCCGCAGGCCTTCATGTACCTCGAAAGCAGCAGGACTCCGGCGGATACCCCCTTCTCGGGGTGGTAAAGGTCTCCTTCCGTCTTGAGACCGGCGTGAGCCATGAGAAGGTGTGAATGCACCCTCCAGACCACCTGCATGACCCCGGCGGCGCCGTAGGAGCTCCTCGCCTTGGGGTCAAAGTGGCTCTCGGTATTGCCCACCGCCACGGCAAGCGTGAGGGGGACATCGTACTTGTGGCTGTAATGCACGAAAGAGACCGCTTCCCGCCAAGCGGTCAACGGGTCGACGTTGCGGTTCTGGTGGAGGATGTAAAGCGCGATGACCGAGGCGTTTTTTTGGTTGGCAGGGTCCATACTCCAAAGTCTGCGAAGGACCGACTCGGGGTTTTCCCTTTGCCATTCGACAAGAGCTTCGGGTTCAAAGTCCATTACTCTGAGCGTCGCGGTGACGGTGCCGTCAAGCTGTGAAACACGGTCGGCCACGGCACGATCCCGGCTCCATTCGGAGACGGCGTTCACCGGGGAATTATCCAGGCTCTCTCCCAGTAAGGTGTGGACCAGGACGAAAGCTGCGCACACCATGACGATCGCCAGGATAAAATCCCTCAGGAGTCTTCGAATCAAATACCCGCCCCCTTCGAAATAGGGTCACCCGATGGCACTTAGGGTGGTTTTATACTGACCCGGGTATTATAGACACAAATCCGTGAAAAGCAAGAATAGTATACAATCATTTCAAATGCCATGACGGTCCGGAGGCAAAACCCTGGCTGTAACCCTGGCAAAAGGCTGCAACAAACCCTATTTTTTCGTCCCCTTTCGGCGATTTGCGCGATCCTGTCGGGTCTGCTCCGCGTATTATTGAATTCGGCGCCCAAGGGGCTGTTAAAGAAGATCGTTCATCGCCCTTTCCGCTTCCTTTCCCTCGGGGAGATCTTCTTTGGAGACGCCGCTCACCGCACTCCCATTCCTCAGGAAAATGAAATGGCTTCCGAGTTTTAGCGCTTGTTTCATACTGTGAGAGACCATCACGATGTAATACTTCTTTTTAAGAGAGATCAGGTAGTCCTCGATGAGCTCCGAGGCCCTTTTGTCAAGAGAGGCAGTTGGTTCATCAAGGAGCAGGATCTCTGGTTCAAGCGCAAGCGCCCTTGCCAGGCAGAGTCTTTGCTGCTGTCCTCCGGAAAGTCGGTTCGCAGGTACGTCAAGCCTGTCTTTGACCTCATCCCACAGACCCGTTGTTTTCAACGCCCTTTCCATTCTCTCTTCGTCACGGCATTTTTCGGAACCGGGCAATAGTTTGAGGGGCAGCATTATATTTCTCCTAACGCTCAAGGGAAGCGGGTTCGGAACCTGGAAAACCATCCCAACCCTTTTCCGAAGCTCGGTAGCGTCCGGAGACTCAGCAGAATAGATATTCCTCATCCTGCCTCCCAGGAGCAGGTTAACCTTTCCGAATCCCTGATACCCGTCAATGGTCTCATTAAGCCTGTTCAATGCCCTTAAGAACGTTGTCTTTCCGGAGCCGGACCGGCCAAGAAGCACGGTAATGCCTTCCGAGGGCAGTTCCGCATTAATATGGCTGATCGCTTTTCTGCCATGAAAGGAGACTGACAAGTTGCTGATTTTCGCGCAAAAAATCATTGTTTTACTCCTTCCCATCGTTTTTCCATCGCTCGCTGAAGCCTTGAAGCAGAACAAAGCAATCCTGCAGAGAGGATGAGAAGGACCATGGACGCGCCGAACCCTCTTAAGAGTTCATTCTGATCGACATATTGAGCGGCCGTGTAGAAAATATGGAAGGGCAAAGCTTCGAATTTGGAACCCAGTCCGGCAGGCAGCCCGGAATTGGCGACCGCCCCTGTCAGCATAATAACCGCCGTATCCTCTGCCGCCCGTCCCATGGCGAGCATGATTCCTCCAAGTATTCCCTTGCCTGCCGCCGGGATCAGGACGTGACGAAGAAGCTGGTGTTCTGTGAAACCAAGAGATATTCCTGTCAGTACAAGCGACGCGGGCAGACCCTCGATGGATGATCGCGTGATTACGACGAGGGACGGCGTTACAAGCAGGGCAAGACAGAAAGCGGCAAGGCTTATGCAGGTAGTTGCATCAGGAGCAAAAGTCCGCCTGAGCGAGAGTATCAGGACAAATCCGAAAAGTCCCATAACAATGGATGGGACGCTTGCAAGAAGGTCCACCGCCAGGGAAAGGACCTCTTTCTTCCTGCCTATCGCATAACGAGCAAGGTATATCCCGCAACCAATGCCCGGAATTAGTGAAAGAGCCATTGTAAGGCCTACCAGGTACAGGGTTCCCGCAAAAGCAGGCCATATGCCGTCCCAGACCGGGCGAGCGCCTGTAATCGCATCGATCGGGGCCGTGTCGCCAAAGAAAAGTTCAAGATCGAGCACTTGAGCGCCGTGGTAAAAGACAAAGCCCATCAGCGTGGCGAATGAACCTATTACAAAAAGAGCCGATGTAAAGGAGAGAAAACGCAGCAGCCTTACCCTCGTCACTAGGATCTCCTCCTCAAAAGGCGCAACAGCATATTTGCCGTAATGCTCACAAAAAGGAGGATCCCGCCTGCCACGTAAAGGGAAAAATAGGCAGTCCCACCCACATCGGATGACAAGACAAGGCCGATATGCGCGGTCAGAGTCCTCATTGCATCCAGGGGGGAATTGGCATACTGGACCGCGTTGCCGGCAAGCATCGTCGGGATCAGGGTGTCCCCCGCCGCGCGCCCGAAGCCGAGAAGGGCCGAAGAGCATATCCATTTCCCTGAAGCAGGAAGAACTACCATTGCGACGTTTTGTTCAGTAGTAAGCCCCAAAGCGGCTGATGTCATCGATGTTTCGGACTCTATCGTCCTGAAGGCGCTGTCCATGGCGAGGACCATCGTAGGCAAAATAAGCAGGCTGAGCACCAGGGAAGCGGTAAGCCATGAAAATCCCGATCCTCCAAGTCCGTTCCTTATCAAGGGAACGAGAAGGAAGACCGAGGCAAAACCATATACAACGGTTGGTATGGCGGTCATGATCCTGAGCATCCATGAGAGGAGCCTGGCCGCTGGCCTAGGGCCGAAGCCGTGGATAAAACAGCAGCATCCGACGGCCAAGGTCCATCCCATGGCCAAAGATGAAAGCGAAAGAAGTCCGCTGGCCCAGATCATGGGCATGATGCCGAATTTCTCCGCTTCCGGGTTCCACAGGGAACCAAAAAGTGAGGGTCCGCTCTTCAGCAGGCCATCCAAAGCACACAGGGTGATAAAGACAAAGATGGCCGACATGAGAGATGAGACATAAACAGCCGATACCTTTAACCAGAAAGGCGTATTTTTATTATTGTTCAATTGCATACCCTGGCTATGCAAGGGAAAGGAAAGAATGCTCTCCCTCTATAGCCTTTACTCTTCAGCCGGGAGCGGGATGTAGCCGCTCTCTTTTATTATCTCCGCGCCTTCGGGGCTGAATATGTAGTCGATAAAAAGCTTCGTGAGCCCCTCGGGCTTCCCCTTGGTGTTCATGTAAAGGTTGCGCGTAACTTCATATATCCCCTTCGCGGCATTTTCCTGGGAAGGTACTACACCGTCAAAGGTCGGAGCTTTCACTGAATCATCAATGTGCCCGACCCCGACATATCCTATTGCTCGTTTATCCTGGGCGATGGCGGTTTTCATCGCTCCATTGGAACTGACGATGTTTATCGAAGAAGCGAGCTCTCCCTTTCTTATCGCTTTCTCTGTGAAGACTTCCCTTGTACCGCTTCCGTCTTCTCTTCCGAAGACGTTTATTGCACCGGGTTCACCGCCCAGTGCTTTCCAGTCTTTGATTACACCGGAATAAATATCCATCACCTGTTGGGTCGTGAGGGCCGCTATCTTGTTATTTGGATTGACCACTACCGCTACTCCGTCAATGGCGAAGGCGAAGGAGACCAGCCCATACTTGGATATTTCGTCTTCCTTCAGGGGACGCCCGGTGTTCCCTATAGTAACAAGCCCTTCGCCGACCTGCTTCACTCCCACCCCTGAACCTCCGCCGGCGACAGTGATTCGTATGTCGGGGTTAATAGACATTATCCTTTTTGCCGCTTCCTTCATGACAGGAATATGGGCGGTTCCGCCTGATATATCGATAACCCCTTTCTGCCCTTTGAAGGCATCAAGGGGTTCACCCCCCGCGGCTGAAGCGGTAATCAGCATTGTTGTAAGCAACATTGAAACAAATAATTTATTCATATTTTGATGACATCTCCTCGTTCGTTTTTTGCTGCCCGAGTTAAAAGGAAACAAGCATAGATAAACCTTCGAAGCAAAAGAAATGCTTCTAAAGTATCACTCCAGCTATTTGCGGCAGGGAATCAACTTACAGGAAATTAAGGAAGGTTAAATGCTGGTCCTTAAAAGGGTAAGGCAGAAGTCCCGGAAGCTGAATGTGCGGCAAACTGGTAATGCATCCCGTGCATCATCCTATGAACGACAGGTCATGTGTGAACCACGGTATGCCACCACCTTCCGAGATATACAGGGGTTGTTACAAGTTTAATAATATTACATTTGGTGCAATATTTGTCAAGGTAAGGGTTGCCTGATTGTCGCCGGACAGGGATAATGTCATCCCTTAAGGGGACAGGGACGAGGTCCCCTTCTCCTGAGAAGGGGGAAATGTCACCCCCCCCCTGGGTTTTGATAGAGAATGTATCCCATTAAGAACGAGGGTGACATCAGGTTGTCTATCAAGCAGGCACGGAAACTTCATGTTCTTGAAGAGGTGACGGGCGGGGTGATAACCAACAGGGAGGCTTCAGCCGCTTTGGGGCTGTCGGTACGGCAGGTCCAGAGGATAAAGACCG
>Ga0265293_10001827_pt1 | contig 44990 bp, 38 predicted proteins | sample Munlanlewell138R_FD_192505 | JGI IMG/M metagenome (GOLD analysis project Ga0265293, IMG submission 192505) | Leachate microbial communities from a municipal landfill in Southern Ontario, Canada - Leachate well 138R | ecosystem: Engineered > Solid waste > Landfill > Unclassified | place: Canada... | reverse complement strand
AAAACGCCTCCAGGACACCCAAAAATGAAAACCAAACATTATAACACACTAATAAATAGCTAGTTGTAAAAACGAGATGTTTTTTGTGTCAAAGTCAGGTGATAAAGAAGTTTTAAATAGCGATAAAAATCTGAGTAAAGATTTGTCGGATTCTATCTTTAACAAAAAGAAATTTGAATTGAAAAATGAAAGTATTGTTAGAAAAAATGCGGCAGGACAAGCATTGGAAATTAAATCTGGAAATGGAACTGCTGGAAAGTATAAATACGATTCTTTAGGACGATTGGTTTATTTGGAAGTTAGAAATTCTCATAAAAGCGATACTACTTTTATGAAGTACACTTATGAAACAATAGGAGATACCTTGATTAAAACAGACTGGAAACTGCAGTCGGCCAATGACATTTCTCCTGTTAAAGGCACAGTATATAAAGAATCTGTTTCGCAAATTGATGGTCAAGCTCTTTGGAGTCAGGTCTTTATTGGTGGGGAATTGTTTTCTGATTCAAAAAGAATATATAATGAACAAAATCAAATCATAAAGTTAATTAACAGAAGAATGCAGGAGGGAAGATGGATAGAAACGAAACATGTTTATGAATATGAGGAGTTTTAGTTGATTTGCTAAAAATTCATACTGAGTTGTTACTAATGTCGGCTTGTTCAAATAGATTTTTCGGTTTTGACGAGGATCTTTTTTTAATTTCTTTTGAAATCAGGTCTCGGATGACAATTGTTATACGGCAAGAGGAGGGGAAAAGAACTCTGACATGCGTTTAATCTACTTTATTCATGAAGAATGCAGGTTAAAGCTTCTCCGATGTAGATTTAGACCAATGGTAACTTTACGGAAAATCAAAAAATTATCATTCTTCCCGAATTAGTTTTAAATTCTTCGTTTTTAAAAAATCTCTGAGTTTGTTTTTCTTATTTTCGGGACAATAAAAATAGATTTTCGATTTCTTTGATCCGCTTTTGTTTGGTTTGAATTTTACACTTATTATTTCTTTTTCAAAATGACCAATATGTATAGTTGGATTAATTTGTTCTTTGATTACGAAATAAAGAAAATCGTCGTATTCATAGCTTTTCTGGGTTTTAGAAAGATAGGTGACAAGTAAATTGTCGGCTTTAAAGGTCACACTTTTAATGCCTTTCTTTAGAAATAGATAGACAATTAAAGCAATAATTATTACAATTATGATTTTTCCGATAAGATGAAAAGAAAGGAATAGCGCAGTTAAAATTAGTCCTGATAAAGGAATAACCACAAAAATTAAAGACAATAAATTAGCAGTTGATTCTCCTTTGAAATGAAGTTCCTTGTTTTGTATTTCAGTAATTTGCTCCAAAATTTAATCTTTCCTGAACATTAGAACATCATTTAAATAGTGTTTAAACCCTGTTTAAAGTTTTCTCAAAGGTCTTATCTCATCTGTTTAACCTTGCTGAATTTAATTCCTAATTTACGTTCGTATTCTCTTAAAACCTTTGCTTCGGCGTTGTTTACAAAACACATGGAAACTCCTTCTTTTCCCGCACGAGCAGTTCGTCCACTTCTGTGCGTGTAATATTCGTCGTTTTCTGGAAGTTGATAATGTGCTACGAAAGTTAGTCCAGAAACATCAATTCCACGAGCTGAAACATCAGTTGCAACTAGAATTCTTAAGCTTTCATTTTTGAAAGCCCTCATTACTTTGTCGCGTTCTTTTTGCAGTAAATCGCCATGAATTGCATCTGTAGCAATGTTTTTAGCAATCAATTGTTTGGCAAGTTTTTGAGTGGCTGCTTTTGTTTTACAAAATACAATTCCTCTGTTTTTATGCTGAGATTGTAGGAATAACAATAAAGCTTCTAATTTCTCTGATTCATCGCAAACTAAATATTGATGTGAAATGTTTTTATTAACAACATCTTCTTTCTTCACTTCAATTCGCAAAGCATCTTTTTTCAGGTGTTTTGAAATAATTTGCTGAATTCCATGTGGAATAGTAGCAGAAAACAACCATTTGTTATCAATCGATGGAAGGAAACTCAAAATCTCATCCAATTCCTTTTGGAATCCCATGCTCAACATTTCGTCGGCTTCGTCTAAAACTACTATTCTTACTTTTCTAAGATCAACTGCTTCTTTGTTTACCAAATCAATTAATCGACCTGGTGTTGCCACAATAATATGTGTAGGACGTTGTAAAGATGAAATTTGGCGCTCTATTTTCTCCCCACCATAAACTGCTTCGATAAAAACCTTATCAGAATATTTTATGAATCTGAATAATTGCTTAGCTACTTGCTTGGCTAATTCACGTGTAGGACATAAAATCAAACCTTGAACAGCATCAAGTTTTGGATCGATTTGCTCCAATAATGGAAGACCAAACGCAACTGTTTTTCCTGTACCTGTTTGTGCCTGAGCAACAATGTCTGCTTTCCCAGCCAATAAAACCGGTATGACTTTCTTCTGAATGTCAGTGGGTGAAACAATGTTTAATTCTGCAAGACCTTTTGCAAGTCGTGCGTTTATGCCTAAATCTTCGAAGTTTTTCAAAACAAATGTGTTATTTATGCGTGTAAAGATAGGAAAAAGGATGGAGGAGGAGAGGAAAGATGAATTTAGAAAATAGTAGTTTATATGAATAATAGTCTTGAGTTTTAACTCAAGGTCTTGTTGAGTTGGAATTGGCTGCCCTTTTCAGACATGTTTTGATGGTGATGTTTTTCAGTATAGGGTGTTGTTATTGGGTTGGTATGCGTTGACTTTTTAGAGTGTATTTCTTTGATTTTAATTGTTTTATATTTTAGGTGTTTATTTTTTATTTCTTAATAAAATGCTTATTGATAGAGACACACAAGACGATCTGAAAGCCAGCTCAATTCACTAGAATGCAGCGCGTTCTGCTGAATGGTGGAAGTGCTTTTTACGCCCTCGAAAGGGCAACTTAATCGTCTGTTTCTTGTCAGATCACCGTAGAGTCTATTCGCTGAATTTTAATTATTTGATTGAGAATTTCTTGGTAGAATAGATATTTAACTTTTCTCAATCTGTTTTCATCAGGTTATTTTAAAATTACAGTATTGCATTGCACGACTTATTTGTCCGTTTGTACTGTATTTGTGCACAAGATAGGAGGGAAGGATGGTTTAAGTAATTTTTAAAACTACATTGCGATTTTGAAATTCTTCCAACAATAGGAGAATTTAGATTTATAAAAATTAAAGTACAATTACAGATTTCATTATGACACAGAAAATGGGTCTTTTATATGTTGGTTTTGGTTCCCTCAGTTATGGAATCTTAGCAACAGTCGTAAAATATGCAAATGGTTTGGGCGCCTCTACCGCATTTTTAACTTTCTCCCAATACCTTTTTGCAAGTATATTTCTTACAATTTTAGCATGGAGAGTTGGGAAATCAAAATCAATAGGAACCAAATATGCTTTGCCTTCGAAAAAACTAAAGCTTAAAATGGTGCTTTATGGAACTACTCTTGGGTTTTCAAGTAGTTTCTATTACCTCACCATTCAATATGTACCTGTTTCTGTGGCAATTATTTTATTAATGCAAGCCATTTGGATGGGAGTTGTAGTGGATTTTATTTCAACAAAAGGAGAAAATAGCAGAATAAAAATCATTGGTGCTCTGGTGGCCATTACTGGAACATTGCTAGCAGCAAATGTTTTTGAAAGCTCTTTTGTTTTGCATCCTTTAGGAATCACATTTGGACTTCTGGCTGCCATAAGCTTTACTTCATTTATGTATTTCTCCAATTTACTAGGACACCAAACCCATGTTCTTATAAAAAGCAAATACCTGGTTTATGGTGGCTTTATTGTAGTTATCTTCTTCTGGAATTTCGAAATATTCCAGTCTTTTAATTTAAGTAATATGCTAAAATATGGTTTGTTCCTTGCCATCTTTGGTTCCATGGTTCCACCAATTTGCTTTGCCCAAGGAATGCCTGCAACAGGAACCGGATTGGGAAGCATAGCCACCAGTATAGAAATCCCGTTTTCTGTGCTAAGCGCCGCAATTGTCCTGAGCGAAGATGTCTCCACACTGCAATGGATAGGAATTGCCGTAATCCTCGTTGCCGTGGTGCTCATTAACTTTAAGAAGATTTAGTTTTTTCCTCCTCCTGTATCCTCCTCCATAGGTGGAAGTGCTTCGTTTCTTGCTTTTAAGTTATAGAGCTGTATTTTCTATTCAGAAATCAGAAAACAAAAATATAGTTCTTTAAAATAGATTTTCCTTGATCACCTCTCCCTTTGGAGGGAGATACAGAGGGGGATTAATTTTACAGATACTAACTCATCGAAACTAAGGTTTTTCCAGTAAAAATATCTTCAAAATCTCCATCGTCTGTTACTAAAATTAAGCTCTTTGAGTTTACTACTTCATTAATGTACGCATCGTTAAAGTCAGCTAAACCGAAATTTGTGAATATTTTGTCTAAGGATATTGAGTTAAAAGAATCAGGTTGTTTTATGATATTAGGCAATGAAAGAATTTTATTTAACTGGGCTGTAACGGTCTTTACTTTTTCTTTGTAAGTTTCAGTTCCTACAAAGTCATCTTTATATTTTGGATTTACTTGTTTATTATTTCTACTCCATTTTCTAAACTCATCTCTTAAAATAACGTTAGCAAATTCAGAAATTATCATGGATGTAATATGAATAGAACAGTTTTTTTGAAGTGCATTTTCAAAAAGGATAGAATACTCTTTCTGTCTGTCTTTTTTGTGTCCAGCGAGTTGCCCGAATAAAAATAGCCAAACATTGGTGTCGAAAAATAATTCGGATGAGAAATTAAGTTTAAGTTCAGAAGGTTTAATCTTTTCCATAGAGCATTTCATTGGCATCATTCTCAAATGCTTCTTTGTCCTCAAAATATTCTTTTGCGCGTTCAATTACATCTTTAAACAATGAAATATCCTCTTTTTCAATATTGTCTAGTTTGATGTGATCATTTAAAAATTGACTAGAATAACTTTTATTGCCATACAACTTCCCAATGGCTGCATTAAGAAAGGCAGTAATCATTAAATCAATACCTTTAAAATCAATGATTACTTTCTCGTTATTTTGCAAATGACTATTAATGGTTTTAAAAACCATTTCGCCTTTCTCAGTGGAGACTGCAAGGGGAGAGTTAATAATATCTTTAACAGATAACCTTTTCATTTTAAATAGATTTATACAAATTTACTAAAAAATTATATCATCATCTAATTCTTCTCCTTCCAAATAGTAGCTATTGGAATCTGCCAAATTAAATCTTAAATTAACTATAGTGCCACTAAATGTACTGCTCATTAATGTTACTCGCTCTTCTCCTTTGTCAAACTCATAAAAGCCATCAGCTGAAATTACTTGGATTTTCCCATTATTTAACTTAATGAATTCGAAAATTACGTTTAACCCTAATCCTCCTGATGTGTCCCCCACTTTTGTTGTATTGCCTTTTTGCATTGCCCACTTAATGGCTTCATCAGCTTTGATGTTCTTTTTTAAATAATCACGTACATTCTCTTGAATGTTTACTCCTTTGTCTACAATTGTAAAGTGTAAAGGTTTATCTGTTTTTTTTGGAAAATACTGACCACACGTATGAATATATTCACATGAGCCATGAGTTCTAGCGTTTTCAAAAATCTCAAAAATATTACGTAAGATTGCCTTACCTAAAGCTTTACTATGTGATGGAAAGCCTGGCATTGCTAGCAATTGTTGAGTTATATAATTATTAAACCCTTCATCGTTGTCAGGAGTGAATTTTTGATAGGTTATTGTCGTCTGATAAAAATCATTTAAAGCTTCATAACCATACTTTATAAGGAAAGTGTTTTTTCGCATTATCCTTTCTACTTTGGGTTGAAGGTTGATAAGTTTAATTTCATTTCCATTTTTCTCCAGAATTTCAAAACAAACACCTAAAACTGCACACAAGTTAGCCTCCAAAAATGAGACAAGTTCAAAGTCTAATTCAATTGTAGTGTTTTTTATATCACTCGCATTTTTAATGAAGCGTATAATTTGATTATAACCATATAGTTCGCTAGTTATTTTATTTGGAATCTTAATCTTCATAATTATAAATTTTACTCTTCCATCATCCACCTCTCCAAAGCCTGATTGAAAATCTTCTTGGCTTTATCACCGTTGATTTGTTTTGAAATTTCAGGAGCGTTCATGATTTCAGCGGAGCGTTTAATGTAAGAAAAGTAGTTGCCGGAGTTTCGATACTTGCCTTCTTTTGAAGAAACACGATACTCACCTGTTTCTATTTTCTTAATTATTTTATAACGTCTTTTCCGTGGAGTATTTTGATCATCTAAATCGTGTTTAGTGTAAAGTCTAAAAAGCTGGTTCTTAAAAATAACCGGTTTGTCGCTAGGATATTCAGCCGCTATCTTTTTAGCTCGATTTGTTTTTGATTTAACTGCATAAATCATTCTGCGGTAAAACTTCGCTAAGTTGGCTGACTTAATCAATGTTTGGTAACCATAAAACTCAAAACCTAAATAGTTTAAAGGCTTGTTTATAGCTAGTGTTGAATCCTCTATTTTATGCGAAACAAAACGTTCTTTTCCATCTAAAACTGCTTTCTTAAAGATAAATTTCTCTGTTTTTTCTGGACTAATCTCAACACGATACTTTTGGATTGCTTTTAAAACAAAATTTTCTACCTGTTCCATCGAATCTTTCTTGCAAACAACAATTATGTCATCCGAATATCTACGATAGAAACCATTTTCGCTTTGCAGTTTATCTAAAACATCTAAATCAAACTTTTTTAAATAAATATTAGCTAAAGTTGCGCTAATTGGTAAACCTTGAGGAATACCTATCACTTCTCCACTGTCTTTATCTCGAAATGAGTTTTTATATATGCGTATTTCACCACGTTTAACAGCTTGTCTAAAAGCTTGCGCTGATTCAAAGAAAGCATTTACACCGTATTTATTGCGAATTTTAGCTAATCTTTTCTCGTCAAATCCTGACCTCTTTCCATTCTTATTTTTAGGTTTGGCTCTTAATTGATCTTTGTTGATAAAAGAAAAGTTTGTGGCAGCTTTAAATACGTTCAAGTGGTCTTTTGGAAGTTTATCTTTCCCTATATTTTCACACCATTCTTTATATAAAAAGCGGTGATTTAATGTGGAGAAAAAACTTTTAATATCAAAGGCTAAAACGACAACCTCCTTTTCTGTTTTACTACGTTTTTTAACCTCCTCAAAAACTTCTTTAGCAAAATGAATACTACTTTTATTTTTATCACTTCCTTCTTCTATAGGAATTCGACGATAAGCAGTTGCGGCAGCATTGAGGTGTGGGTTGTGTTTCAGCTCCTTTTCATAGTTGTTTTGTAAAATTTCAGAATAATAGCCAAATATCATAGCATCTAAATGATTGGCATAATGAAGCGGTCTAATTTTAGCATTCGACTTCTTAATCCCATCTTTAATAGAATTGTGAGAACGTGTACGGTCTTTTGATTTTTTATACCTCCTATTTTTAATATTAATATGAAAAAGTGGAAAAAATGCATATTTGGCCACAAAGCTTGGGTCTTGTATTTTGTTCTTTAATCCATTACCCTGAACCGTAAGATTATATGCATTGGTTAAATGCGGATATCCTTTGTTTTTATACCATTTATCTTCTTCCTTTTTCATTTGAGGTTAGGTTAAAAAAATGTCGCAGGTTTATTTCTAACGGTTTTATTGACAACATACTGATTTCTCATGAGCCAGCACCCGAGTTCTCGAGTCAAATTAATTTCAAATATATATAGAGTTAAATTATTAAATTCAAACATCATGAACATACTAGTCCATTTGGTTATCATTACAATTAACCTTATATTTACAGATGATGAAGTCAACTCCAACCTCCTTACAACAGTAGGGAAATGGGTGGAGATACTTCTCTCAAATCCTATCCTCTATTTCACTTAAAATAGAGTACGGTCAAAAGACCTAACAGCTCAACTAAACGTCATCGACCTATTCCACCTGCGACACTCCCAAAATTAGCAAAATTTCATTACATTTAGGCTTTAACAATTTAAATCAATTATTATGGCCCAATCACTTAATTCAGAATTCCAAATTGGAAGTATCGTAACACTAAAATCACATTATACAAGAGGAGAAAAAGGCTACCTAGATACAATTTCAATAGCAGGTGACGACAAAAGTATATCACCGTACATGATGGTTACTGAAATCTTAAAAGAAACAAAGAATAAGTTTGACGAAAATACTGGAGAAAATACAATTCAAAAAAACTCCTTCCGCTTAAAAGTTATTTGGTTTAATGCTAAAACTTATGAATTTAACAAAAAATGGATTAGTTCAAATTTCGTTGATGTTGTGGAAAACGAACATGAAGATATAAACTTCAGTAAAGCAGACCAAGTAGTTCTAAAGACAAATCCGTTAGAAATCAAAAAGAAACGTGTTTCCATCAAGGCAGAAGAATGGAACACTAAAATTTCAAAATCATCTTTGTTGTCTTTTTGTGCACCAGAAATGGTGGTGATTGGAAAAAGTAAGTTTAAACCAAAGGATCCACTTTTTGATAAAGTAACGAATAAAAGAATAAGAGAAATTCCGACTGATCAAGTAAAGGTTAAATTCTACAATCCATTAGCAGATAAGTACAGTGAAGAAATTCTACCTATAGAATGTTTTGAAAAGGCTGATGTAAAATCAAGTAACTTAGACAAATTAATTAATGCAAACCAAGATGATCAGAAGCTTGTTTCTTTTAACGACCAGCTATTCAGTGTAAAAAACATATCTTATCTTCATGGAATCTACATGATTCAAACGAAGAATTTTGTTGATGAAACTGTGGAATCTTTTATGCTGCATGAGATTGTAAATTTGAAAGAACTTAAAATAAAAGATGTTATTGGTGAATTGCTAGCGCCATTTTGGACTGATAACAACCATACATCAGTAAATCATTTTTTTGCTAAAAAAGCTGTAGCCAATGCAGAAGGAGATAAACACAATATTAGAGAATTCATCAACAATAAAATATTTTACATTCACTATAAAAATCTAAAAGGAAAGTTCACTAAAAGATTTATTAAAATTCTTGGTGTTTCGGATTTCAAGATAACAGAATATGATGATAAAAAAATAACTGGCCTAATGGTACATGCTTACTGTTTTTTAAGAAAAGAAGAAAGAACTTTTACATTTACAGATGATAGACTATTAGCGATTTATGATGTCAAAATTGAATTAGATGACATAAAGGAACTGAATATTAGATAGTGTCTTAGATAGCTTTAAAATGTTAAAATCATCAAACAATTTGGATTTAACATTAAAATCATCTTATCATTGAAATGCTCATTCTTCCATAATTGGAGAAAGGAGTTTCGAAGCCCGATACATCAAGAAATGTACCGGGCTTTGCTTTTTAATAAACTTTATTTTAATAATAATTGTTCTGATGTTAATTCCTTTTTAAAAAGATTAAATTCTGACAACTGCAAATTACCATTAAGTAAATCAAAACCTCTTTTTTTCTGAAGTTCGATGTTTAATTTATCTGTTTTTGAATTATTTTGAATTGCATGCCAATAAACGGGATGAAAGAAGGTGTTTTCACGATTGGTCGTAAGCATTAATGAAGATAATCCTAAAAACAATTGTTTCTGTTTTATATCATTAAACTTACGTAGAAAAAAAATTCCGTTTTTATCGCTTTTCAAGCAAGCTAAGATTACATTTGTTTGATCCTTATGTGTGTCTGGAAATACTGTAAGCATAATTCCTGGTCTTGCCAATTGTGATTCAGATTCATCATAATAAACAATACTTGTCATTTCCTCGGAAACAATGTTAGCTATTAAAGTTCCAGCACTTGCGAATGGAAACTTCTTTTTTATAATAAATACTTTATACTTTAAATCATTGAAACTTTTATTATCGTAAATTTCAACTAATTTCTCTCTTATTCTTTGATGAGAAAACATGTGATCTTTATATCTAGTATTTAGTTCATCCTTCGATATTATGTTAAAACTAGGCTCACTAAATCCAAAAAATAAAGAATAGATTCTATCCATTTCTATTCTTTTTTTATGATAGGAATAAGCAAAGGATCTAAATGAATGGAGAAATAAATGCTCTTTATCCTTTGGATTAAACTCATTGTCATCCTCTATAGGTTTAAAAACCTTATCATCATGATTTCCACAAAAACAGTGATAAGCAGATGCTTTTTTCCATCCTTCAGATTTACCTGTTGAAGCTCTATAAACTTCATTCTGCCCATTTACTTCTCCTGTTAATTGGCTCATGGTTGCAGCTCTTGATAGAATATGAGCTTCTTTTATTACTGCTTTTTTTGTTTCTTTATTAATTGGACCACAACCTCCATTTTTAATAAAACATTCTTTATACTTTTTCATTTTATTAATCGCTTAATTAAAGGGAGATAATAACACAGTGCTTTATCGATAGCTTATCTCTCTATTCCTCTTTCGCAAAAAACCAATCTTCTTGACTTGGAAAATATGGATTATGACCTAAGAATGACCCCACCACTTCTTCTGATGTATAATTAGGATATTTATCAAATAGTTCGTCACGATAGTTTTTGTCAATATTATAGTCTCCAAAACTTAACACCTCCCTTGGAGGAACACAATTCAACGCTTCTTCTTTTTCAAAGTTATGTGCCTTTTTTCCGCACGTTGGACATTTTTCCTCTTTCATAATATTCAATTTAAATAATCATTAATTTATTTCTCCCTCTCCACTCTCACTCCCTACTCAAAACTGTTTTCATACTCACTCTCCCTCATCCAAAAATCCTCATCCACAACCTTCACTTCTTCATAAGTCAACCCATACAAGCGATAAACCAAAACGTCTATCTCGCGCTCCAAAGCTGTGGTGTCCGCTGATGGGTCTTCTTGCTTGGCGGTGAGGATTTGATCGACGAGATTGATTAAAGCAGGTTGTAAATCCAAGTTGTCAATGGAAATAGGTAAAAGCTGTAAGTCTGACATTAAAACTTGTGGAAAAGCCTGTTTATTCGTAATGAATTTCTTTTTCAGGAAATAATCTAATAGCCTTGATTGTAATAAACCGAAAATGTATTTTGTGTCAATTTCCTCTTTTAAAGACCAGCAAGAATATAAGGTAGATTCTGTTAAAGCAGGTTCTTCTAAAAATGCAGAGCACAAATGGTCACCGGTTCTTCTAATTAGAATCCTTGGAGAAACATCATGTTTACTTTTTAACTTAGTTCCTCCTACAATTTTCAAAGAATCATAGTCTGTGTAAAAAGATTTATTAATTGACCATTGAGAGATACAATTTCCTAGTAAGAATTTATCTGTATTTTTCTCATCAGCTTTTTCAAAGAGGTGATTTTTTCGATCACTAACGACCATTCCTTTGAAAAGCATACAAATTTCTTTAAGAGGTATAAATTTATTACTCTCCATTTTGCTTATTACGGGATTAGTGATTTTCTCTATTAATACTAGTTTTTTATCCTCGTTAAAAAGACTTTCAACCACTTTCTCATTAAAACTTCCTTTTGAAAAGATGAATATCACATTTCCTGTATTAGCCTCATCGAATACCATACCTTCAATTCGGATAATGTTGGTAACACCTCCATTCTGCTCGAAATATTTAAGGGTATCGGAATAGCTTCTAGTTTCAAACAATCCCTCGGGTACTATCATAGAGTGATAAACATTCTCATCACCAATTAATATTCCTAGTTCTATAAATAGATTAAATATGTTTTTTGAAGAAGAATTATTTATTGTTCTATAATTGGATAAATAATGTTCGAGTTCTTTTCGATCAGTATTGTTCTTTGTCATTATAAAATATGGCGGATTCCCAATCACCACATCAAAGCCCACAAATCTACCCTCATCGTCCAACACCTCGGGAAATTCAAATCGCCATTCAAAAGCATTTTCATAGATTTTATTGTCTTTGATTTCATCGAGTTTTTCTTTTAGCTTAATGACTTTCTTTTCTAACGTTTCTCTGTCTTTTTTCAGTTTAGATTTTTGGGTTTTCGTTAAGGTGTCCTCAAAAAGTTTGGGTGCCATGTGCTTTTCGTACAATTCTGCACTGAGTTTATCGTATAAACGCTGTTCTTTGCTGTTGCGGGAAATTTCGGTTTTAAAATCTCCTTTAATGTCGGCAATTAAGCGTTCCATTTCGTGTTTCTGCGCCTTGTTTTCGGCGTTGCGGTAGGTTTGTACAGCAATTCGATAACTGTCCATATTCCATTTACTACTGCGTAAGGCTTTACTTAAATCAGCGTCTAAGTCAAAACGAGAAATTAGTGAGTTTCCGCATTTGATGTTAATATCGATGTTGGGTAAGGTTTCTAATTCCGTTTCATTTTTATAATAGGCATTTTTAAGGAGTTCAATCCAGAGTCGCAAACGACAAATTTTCACAGAGTTTGGGTTAATGTCTACACCAAACAAACAGTTTTCAATGATGCTTTGCTTTTCATGGAACAAGGTTTCTTGCACCCGCTGACTTTCTTTATTTTTAGGATGGTACTCGAATAGTTCGCCGTTGTAATCGGTGATAATCAGTTCATCATTTTCAACATGTACATCATAATCGCGGAGCAATTTCCCTTGTCGGTCGTGCAAAACGCCCAAATCGTGTTTTACGGCAATCATTTCGTTGAGTGCAGAAACTAAAAAGTGTCCAGAACCAACCGCAGGATCACAGATTTTAATGTCGTTGATGAGTGCGTTGGCTTGGTCGTGAGAAAATTCACCACGAGAGCCAATGGCGTTGTAGACGTCGGTGATGGATTGGTATTTATTTTCATTTTCGGTGGAGAGTCCTCCCCCTTTATCCCCCTCCGAAGGGGGAGTTGTTCCATCCTTCGCATTATTGATGGCTGCTTCGTTGAACTTTTGTATTACCGCTTTTCGGATGGTTTCACGACACATATACATCGTAATAAACCCAGGCGTAAAGAAGGAACCATCTTTATAACCATTGATTTTTTCAAAAATAAGCCCTAAAACGGAAGCATTAATCAGTGTTTTATTGTCTTCTTGAATATTCTCAGAACCTTCACCACTAAAATCGTACGCATTTAGGAAATCGAAGAGGTATTGAAGTGTTTTAATCTCTCCTGTTCTCCGTTTTCCTTTGGCGTCTTTTAAAACTGTTTTCTCATATATCGGAAGCGTTTTATCATCACGAAGATTGCTTATAAAGAGCGCATTATGTTCAATTTCTGTAGGTTCGAATAATGAACTGTTGAGGTAAGGAACATTTTCAAATGCTTTCAGTACATCCGCATTTCTTTCATCGTGTTTTTTCGCTAAAACTTGGAAGAATAAGCTGTTTAAATCATCATAACTGCTAATGCGTTGGTAATTGAGAAATGCATATTTTTTATCTCCTTCGTGGTAGGCAATTAATTGCGCTTCTAGTAATTTCAGAAAGAGAATTCTATTGATCCAAGTAATGGCTAACTCTAGTCCAACATTAAATAAACGTTCATCTTGTGTATTTCCGAATTGTGAGGGTTTATCCAATCTACTCAACTTATCCATACTGTCAATTTGGATAATAGCATCTTCTAAGAAAGAACCTGTATTTCTTTCGGCAGGAGGATTTCGTTCAATAACTTTTTTCCCTCCATCTTTTTGCTCACTTAAACCAATAATATGGAGTAATTCCCAGTAAAAACTTTTGTCTAGGCTATTGCTGTCATTAGAAAAAGGCTTCTTAAGCAAATGCTCTGGAGACAATAGTTTAAACAGGGCTACAAGCTTAACGTCGTCTTTTAAGTCTGTATTCCGTAATGGCTTCTCATAAGTCCTAAAATCGAAATAAGTACATTCTATCTCATCTTTAATCGCTTCAATTGCTGGTGAAGCAATCTCTTTATAGAAAAAATCAGTAGAAGTTCCTGAAAGGCTTCCGTTTTCGAAATCTATAAATTGTTTAACCAGAGTTTTATTTTGTGCAAAATGTTTTTCAAAGTCGTTTGCATTAAATATAAACCATTGATATATATTGGTAATGATTAGATTTTTAACCTCAAGATTTTTCTCGGTAATTCTTTCTCGTAAATAATACAAAACCAACTCCTGAAGCGCTTTCGTGTTTGTTCTTTCAGCACTAATCATCTCACTTGAATTGGTTGGTTTTTTCGTTTCCAAAATAACCCCAACTGATGATTTAGATTTGCTTTCGTTATGAATTACTAAATCATTTCTTCCTTTCGTGTTAATGAAATAATCAGGTTCGTAATAAGTTCTTTTGAGAAAGTCAGCCACTAAGTTCTTATGAAATTCCTCAGATTCTATAGCGTTTGAATTATCCAGTAATTCGATTAAGTTTTTCTTGAAAACTTCAATTTCTGAACGTATTGGTTTTATTTTTAAAAAGGCTTTATTAAGTGCTTTTTTAGGTTTAAGTATATGGAGCTTCATAAGTGGAACTTTAAAAATAAATCGTTGATTTCAAATGTAACGATTTAAAAATTGTTGTAGTGGGAAAATACCTTTAGATTTTCCTGAATTTTTTCCCTCTACCCTCCACTTCCCCAACTCCTTTCTTATTCGAACAGGCATTCCCAATAAAAAATCTCTTTACAACTCACATTTCTACTAAAAACTAAACCTTCAACTTTCCGTAATTAATAAATGAGGATTTTCTTTATTAAAAAGAGGAACTACTTCATTTCTTGCTTTTAGGTTATAGAGCTGTATTTTCTATTCAGAAATTTGTCAACGAAATTCTTCTTATTAAAAAGTGGTTATATTTAACTACATCTCATGTTAGGCGATAGAGGCAGGGGAGGACTTTTAAAAGTTGTTTTTTACAAGTTATTTCACTCCTCTACCTTTCTCACAATTGACAAAAAAACATTTCTTCATCGCCGCTCTATTCATATTCATTCTAAATTACTATATTTGTCTTTTAAGAAATAACAGACAATATGAAGAGATTACTGATTGCCACAGCAGCGTTTGCCTTGCTTACAGCTTGTGGAAATACTACAGATGTGAAAGAAAATGCAGAGGAACAAGGGGTTCAAAAAGACCAAGTTGTTAATGTATATACACATCGCCATTACGAGCCGGATCAAGAGATTTTTAGATTGTTTGAGGAAAAGACGGGAATTAAGGTTAAAGTGATCAATGCCAGTGCGGATGAGTTAATTCAAAAGATGAAGATGGAGGGGAAACAATCTCCTGCAGATGTTTTGATTACTGTTGATGCAGGAAGATTGAGTAGAGCTAAAGAGCAAGGATTGTTGCAAAGTATATCATCTGAGATTTTAGAAAGAACAATTCCAGCACATTTGCAAGATGTCGATAATCAATGGTTTGGGCTTACGAAAAGAGCTCGTGTGATTGCTTATTCATTAGACAGGGTAAGGCCAGAAGAACTATCCACTTACGAAGATCTTGTTTCTAAAAAATGGAAAGGAAAAATTCTTGTGAGGTCATCTTCTAATATTTACAATCAATCATTAATGGCTTCAATTATTGCCAATGACGGTGAGGAAATCGCTAAGCAATGGGCGGAAGGAATTGTTGCAAATATGGCACGTGCTCCGAAAGGATCAGACAGGGACCAAGTGAAAGCTTTAGTTGCTGGCGAAGGTGATTTAGCGATTGTAAACTCCTATTATATTGGTAAGATGTTGAATTCTCCAGATGCGGAAGAAGTTGAAACAGCGAAAAAGATTGGTTTATTTTTCCCGAATCAAGAGGGGAGAGGAACGCACATCAATGTGAGTGGAGCCGGTGTTGCTAAACATGCACCGAATAAAGAAAATGCTATTCGTTTTATAGAGTTTTTAATTGGTGAAGAAGCACAGCAAATATTTACGAATGCCAATTATGAGTATCCAGTTTTAGAGAGTGTTGAACCTGTTCAGGACATTAAAGCTTGGGGAGATTTTAAGGAGGATGCCTTGGGATTAAACAAATTAGGAGAATATAATAAAAAAGCAGTTTTAATTTTTGATGAAACAGGCTGGAAGTAATGATCAGGCTTTTGCCTTTAAGTCAAGGGTTAAGAGGTTTTTAAGAGATGCGAACAAGTGGTCAGTTTTTACGCTGACCATTGTTCTTTTCTTGGCACTCCCAATTATTTTTATTGGAGTAGAGTTATTTTCTGGTCCTGGTGAAACATGGAGTCACATAGTGAAATACCTTTTGCCAGATTATATTTGGAATTCATTATACCTGGTTTTCTTTTGTAGTTTGATTGTGCTTCTCCTTGGAGTTTCTTCCGCTTGGTTTGTCTCACGTTATGAATTTCCCTTCCGCAAACAAATGGAATGGTTGCTCATTTTACCTCTGGCGATTCCTTCTTATATCGTTGGTTATGCCTATGCTGGAATCTTTGATTATGGAGGAACACTCGACTTAATCTTCCGCGAATTGAATTTTGAATTTATCCGAATTGACATCATGAATCGCGCTGGACTTGCATTTGTTTTAAGCATTTCATTATTCCCTTATGTGTATGTAAGTGCGAGGGCGTTTTTTCTAAATCAGGCCAATAATCTCCTAGAAGCTTCGAATATGTTAGGCGTAGGAGAGCGAAAAACATTCTTTAAATTGATGTTGCCGCTTGCTCGTCCTGCTATTGTTGCAGGATTGGTGTTGGTTTTAATGGAAGTGCTCAACGATTATGGAGCTGCGAAATACTACGGAGTAAATACATTTACAACGGGAATATTTCGTTCTTGGTTTTCATTAGAAGAACCTGAAACAGCAGTTTATTTATCGGCTTTATTGATTATCATAATATTTGCATTGATTCTTTTTGAGAAATGGCAAGTCCGAAAAATAAAGTTTACTTCTTCAAAAACGAATAACAAACAAATTCAAAGGAAAGAGCCAAAGAAATCGAGAAAATGGTTGATTTTTTCTCTTGTATTTATCCCTGTGTTTTTGGGATTTGTACTGCCAGTAGCTCAATTAATTTACTGGTCCTTTTTAACTGCTTCTACCGTTTTTGATATACAATTCATTTTTATTTCCTTACAAAGCTTTGGAATTGCAATCACTTCAGCGATAATTACTGTTTTTTTCGCGCTTTTATTAATTTACTTTTCAAAATGGAGTGCTTTGCGTTTTATTAAAAACATTGCCCGAGTTGGTGTTTTAGGATATGCCATTCCGGGAGCAGTAATTGCGATTGGAATTATGATTCCCACTTTAGCACTTGATAAATGGCTAATAGGTGTGCTCGCTAATTTTGGAATTGATTCTGGACTAATCATCAACGGAACTTTAATCGCTTTGTTTTATGCTTATGCGGTACGATTCCTTGCTGTAGCGTATAATCCCATTGAATCTACAGCATTGAAAGTGGATAATTCTATTCCCGATTCTTCAAAAGTTTTAGGAGTAGGAAATTTAAAAACCTTCTTTAAGATTGAATTTCCATTGATTAAAACAGGGGTTTTTAGCGCTGTAATTTTAGTTTTTATTGATGTAATGAAAGAATTGCCACTGACTTTAATATTAAAACCTTATCATATTGACACTTTGGCGGTGAAAGCATACGAGTATGCAAGTGATGAAATGGTGATGGAGGCGGCAATCCCATCTCTTTTCATTATCTTTACAGCAATGATTCCCGTTATATTTTTAAATAAATTATTAATTAAAAAATAGCAATGTTAGCAATTAAATCTCTTTCTAAAAGTTTTGATAAAGGTAAAAGTTACGCTTTAGAAAATGTTACTTTCGACCTGAAGGCTGGCGATGTTTGCGCCATTGTAGGGGAGAGTGGTAGCGGGAAAACAACTTTGGTGAGATTAATTGCTGGATTAGAAAGACCCGATCATGGAAGTATTTCTTTGGACGGAAATATAATTGCATCAATGGATAAGTTCGTGCAACCAGAGAAAAGAAAAATAGGCTTGGTTTTTCAAGAGTATGCACTTTTTCCACATTTAACGATATTAGACAATGTTTTGTACGGAATTTTCAAATTGAAAAATAAGAAGGCAAGAGCACAAGAAATGTTGGATTTAGTTGGGTTAGGCGAGATGGGAAAACGTTATCCACATCAGCTTTCTGGAGGTCAACAACAACGTGTGGCTTTGGCTAGAGCATTGGCTCCCGGTCCTTCTTTGTTGATTTTAGATGAACCATTCAGTAACCTCGATGCGATGTTGCGAATGCAGTTGAGGAACGAAGTTTTTGATATTATTAAAAAGACAGGAGTTACTGTGTTGTTTGTGACGCACGATACACAAGATGCACTTTCGGTGGCAGATGAAATTTTGATTCTTCAAAATGGAAAGGTTGTTCAAAAGGATGCGGCGGCAAATTTATATGTTAAGCCGAATACCTTATACGTCGCTTCTTTGTTTGGAAATACTGTTCAAATCAATAAGAATTTACAAAGTGCTTTCCATTGTCCTTTAAACGAAGAATGTTGTCATGCCATTCGCAATGAGAAAATCAAGGTGAATCCAGCTGCATTAGATTCCGATTGTGATTACATAACCCATGCGAAAGTCATTAAGAAAATTGTACTTGGAGATTCTATTCAGCTTTTACTAAAACTGGATTCGGGTGAGCAGTTAACAGTAATGACGCAAGACAAAAACATTGAAGACACTATAACTATAGGGTTTAATTCTAAAGATATTTTAGAGTTTAACGAATAGAAATAGAATAGAATTTGAAAAGGACAATGGGTGAGTTTTAAAAATCAATCTCCTTGTTAAAGAGAGTGTTCGCACCTCCTGTTTCTGAAAGTCCTCTTCTGTTTCCACTTGTTGTTTTTAACTGATTTTAATTGTAAAACTCCTGTTTCAAAAATTCTTTCAAATAAAACTCCAAAAACAATTTTAATTAAAGAAAATTTACTTAAATTTGCACTCGCTTTTGATTATGAAAGTTGAAAAAACACCAAAAAACGTTTTGGTGAAGTTTTATAAAATGCGGATGTGGTGAAATTGGTAGACATGCTAGACTTAGGATCTAGTGCCGCGAGGCGTGTGGGTTCGAGTCCCTCCATCCGCACACAATTAAAAGTGGTATGAGTATAAAACTTATACCATTTTTTGTTTAACCCTTTTTGGTTTTTAAATAGTGTTTGTAAGGAAACAAACAATTTTAATTTTGCTGTTTCCATTCAGAGACTAATAATTATTAAAGTTTATTTCTATCAATATGAATATTACAAAGGAAAACGTTGATGATCTCAACGCACTATTAAAAGTTACAGTTGAAAAGAGCGATTATCAAGCAAATGTAGATAAAGCTTTAGCTGATTACAGAAAGAAAGCAAGTATGCCTGGTTTTAGAAAAGGTAAAGTTCCAATGGGAATTATCAAAAAACAACACGGAAGAAACGTACTTGGTGATGAATTAAATAGAATTGTAAGCGAAGGACTTTTTAAATATGTTGATGAACAAGAGTTTGAGATTCTTGGTAATCCACTACCTAAAAACGATGTCGAAGTAGAAGGTGATTTTGACAATCCAGATACTTTTGTTTTTACTTATGAAATTGGAATTACTCCAGTTGTTGATGTAAAACTTTCTGGAAAAGACAAATACGAATACACTAAAGTTAAGGTTGACAAGGCGCTTATTGATAAGCAGCTAGAAGACTTGACGCGCCGTTACGGAAAACTTGTTACAGGTGAGAAAATCGGTGAAAAAGATATGGTTTTAGGTCAATTTGTTGAATTAAACGAAGAAGGCGAAATCTTAGAAGGTGGAATTATGAACAATTCTACTATTTCTATGGAGTTTGTTGAAGACGAAAAACTAAAGAAAGAAATGATTGGAATGAAAGCGGGAGACAAAGTCACTGTGAATCCATTCAGCGTTTCTAGAGGCGGTAAAGACACTGCAGCAATGTTGGGAATTGAAGAAAGTGAATTGGAAAATATCTCTGATAAATTCCAATTGACAATCAATGAAGTAAAGGTAATGGAGCCAGCAGAATTGAACCAAGAGTTGTTTGATAAATTGTTTGGCGAAGGAGAAGTTACTTCAGAAAAAGAAATGAGAGAAAAGGTTAAAGCGGATTTAGTTCAAATGTTTGAAAAAGACAGTGAAAAAATCTTAACCCGTAGAATTTCTAATGATTTAATTGAAAAAACGGATATTCAATTGCCAGAAGGTTTCTTGAAAAGATGGATTTTAGCATCTCAAAAACAACCTATAACAATTGAAGAGGTTGAAAGGGATTTTGACAATTATGCACGTAGTTTGAAATGGCAGTTAATTCAAAACAGCATTTTCAAGAACAACAATATGAAAGTTGAGAGAGAAGAGGCAATGAATTACACAAAGAGTTTATTGGTTAATCAATATGCTCAGTATGGAATTCCAGCTCCTGAAGATGCAGAATTAACACAATCAGCACAACAGGTTTTATCTAACCAAAAAGAAGCACAACAAATCTATGATATGTTGGCAGAGGAGAAATTAACCATGTTCTTTAAGGAAACAGTTAAGTTAGATGAAAAAGAAGTTGATTACGATGAATATGTTAAGATAGCACAAGATAGCAACGCATAATCAATTACGAATAAGTTAATTACGAATTAGTAAAAAATAGTGAAGCAAAGCTTCACTATTTTTTTGGCCAATATTTAATTGTAAGGAGAGGCGTCAAGGTGATAATTCAATCTTTGAACAGCGAAGCCCTCAACGGAGTTAATATCTCAATAACGAATTCCCAATACAATTTACTTATCGATGGGTGTTCATCGAACTGAAGTTGATTTTTAAATTGGGCAAGCTGACCTTTTTTATTATCTTAGCCTCTTATCTTTATAAATCAAATAAAAACACAAGTATGACATTACCAATTCTTAAAAAAACGACATTTTTACTTTGTGCTGGAGCAATGTTGGTTTTCACTTCTTGCGGAGGAGAAGAGCCGGAAAATATGGATGATGGAACATCAACCGAAACTGTAAATGATGCACCGAGAAGTTTAATTAACGATAATGCTTCAGGAAACCAGGATGCAGATGGAAGTGCTGGTTTTGGGACAGAAAATGATGCTTCTCAAAACATGCCGTTAAATACTAACGCTGATGGTAGTAACGCGGTTAGAATAAATCCACCACATGGTGAACCTGGTCATGATTGTGCTGTGCCAGTTGGAAATCCTTTGCCTTCTGCGGGAGGAGGTTCAAGTTCTCCAACTATTACACCGACTATTACACCAACAGTTAATACACCTAAAACCAATAGTTCAGTAAAATTAAACCCTCCTCATGGTGAGCCAGGCCACGATTGTGCTGTTCCAGTTGGAAATCCTTTGAATTAATTTTTTTTTAGACAATAACTGTATCTTCAAAACCTCATGCTTCTGTATGGGGTTTTTTTCGGTTTTAATTGGTTTTGTTTAGCAATAATATTTTCAGTATTAGCATTTGATATATTCATCAGACAGTAGGAATGACCTTGATACGCAATAGACCAAAAGTCTAACGTCTAACATCTAATGTCTATTCGTCTAATGTCTAACATCTAACGTCTCCCCATCTGATATCTCTTCTACTACTCCTTCCAACGATATTTCAGGCATCAACGGAATTTTTATGTTTAAAGTTGTCCTTAAAGGCGTCGATTTTGTATATTTACCTTTCAAAATTTAAGGAATTATGATAGTTGTAACAGGAGCTGCAGGATTTGTTGGTAGTGGTTTAGTAAGTAAGCTAAACGACTTAGGTATTAAACGCATTATTATTGTTGACGAGTTTTCAAATAATGAAAAGGAACACAATCTTGTTGGAAAACAATATGCTAAACGAATTGACCGTTCAGATTTTATAGAATGGTTAAAAGAGCATGGAGATGAGGTGAGATTCATTTATCACATTGGAGCAAGAACAGATACTACGGAGTTTGACAAAGAAATATTCGATCGCTTAAACTTGAACTATTCGAAAGATATTTGGAGATATGCAGCGCAATATGGTATTCCTTTAGTTTATGCAAGTTCTGCTGCCACTTATGGTTTGGGAGAACATGGTTATGATGATAATCACCGTGTGGTAAATGATTTAAAACCATTAAACGCTTATGGAGATTCTAAAAACGATTTCGATAAATGGGTTTTAAAACAACACATTAAGCCTCCTTTTTGGGCGGGTTTAAAGTTCTTTAATGTTTACGGACCAAATGAATACCATAAAGGAAGAATGGCATCTGTAGTTTTACATGCTTATCGTCAAATTACCCGAACTGGAGAGTTGAAATTATTCAGATCTCACAATGATAAATACGAAGATGGAGAGCAAAAAAGAGATTTTATTTACGTAAAAGATGTTTTAAAAATTTGCATTTTCCTTAAAGATAAACGTCCTGAAAGTGGATTGTATAATGTTGGTTCAGGAACAGCTCGTACTTTTAAATCATTGGCCGTAAATACTTTCCGTGCTATGAATCGCGAAGTGGATATTTCATACATCGATACTCCAGCCGACATCAGAGATAAATACCAGTATTTTACGGAGGCGAAAATTAACAAATTAATTTCTGCTGGGTATACAGAAGGATTCCATACGCTAGAACAAGGGGTGGAGGATTACGTTAAGAATTATTTAATGGATGGAAAATACCTTTAGGAGTTAGAGGCTTTTAAGAGATTAAATGCTTAATGAGATGATTACCAGTAATGCGATGAAAAGAAGAGATCCTACTATTAATAAAATCAAAGATTTTATTAATAGTAGGATGACAGTTGTGTGGTTGAACCATCACTATTAGCCCTGTCATTCCTTGCAAATGGTACTTTAACAATTTATTGTAAAGTGCCATTTGTGAGGAATATCACCTTTAATCAGTCGATATTATTGTTTTTTTAAGGCTCTATATGGATTTGTGTAGGTGCAATTGAATAATGAATTTATATCATTTACATTAAAAAGTCAGGACTCATCATGAATTATAGTCATGTTCTGCACTCAGAGTTGAATTACAAAAACTTACTTCAAAATCTCAACATGATGAAATGCGTTAACCTAAATCGTTACTTCAGGAATAATACTTATTCAATTTGTGCCGTCCTTTCAGGACTAAAATCGACTCATTCTATCCATCCCTAGGACTTACGTCCTAGGTTGTTGCGTACCATCCCGTTGGGATTCTGAAGTGATTCTTCCAAAAAAAAGTCCTCGAAAGGACGGCACATACTGTACTTTTCCAGAGTAAAGCTTTTCCAGAGTAAATTCCCATTTAAAAGCAAGATGAGAGTTTAAAAAACATTTCTTGACAAAGTGGATATGGATCGTTTTCAGTAAATCCTACTGAAACGGATATAGTTATAAATTATATTCGTAATCAACATATCCATCATAAAAAGAAGACTTATAAAGAAGAGTATCTTGCGTTTTTAAAGAAATACAAAGTTGATTATGATGAAAGGTATTTATGGGGTTGAAACTAGGATCACTTTGAGATAATAGATATTCCTTTTCGAATTGAATCGACCGTCAGACGACGGACTTTTTTCAATATACCCACACAGAATCAGATAGAACCTTTTTTAATCTATTGGTAAAGTACCCGATAGGAGGCATTATAGATTATATAAAAGGATAAAGAAAACCTGTGGCTTGCTGCAGGTTTTTTTTGATTTTAATTTCCATAGAATAGAACCCAAAAGAATTTATTGTTCAACAGGAAGTAATGTATTCTGCTGAATTGATCCGAGTTTACAGCCTGAAATGACTACCTTTTTAACTCAATTTCTCGCTAAAAAATTAGGGTTAAAAATCCTTAGATAGAATAGATAAGTTCAAATAATTACGCCCTGAAATGTCACCTAGTACGTCAGCACCCTGAAAGTGCAATTAACTAAGAATAGCTCAATGCATTGTATTACAGCACCTCTTTTCTCTTCTTTTTCAACATCACATGTTGAGCAATTATAATTGCTGCGGCTCCATAAACGGGGATAGATGCCTTGTCGGTGTCTAAATAGTTGTTGAGTAAACCATGGAAGAAATAGGTGGACATGGCCAAAATAATGCACAGAATTAAGACGTACATTTCTGTTTCTTTAGGAGTATAACGTTTAATGTTGATTAAAAGCATAATTCCTGAATAGAATAGTGCGGCTACAAAGGCTAGCACAGAGAGCATTCCAATGAGTCCCATTTCTGCTAGTGGACCCAGGTATTCAGAGTGGGCATTTCCTTGGTTACCAAAGTTTGTGGAGATGATGGTTAGTTTATTTGGATCTTGGTAAGGCGCATATTCAAATGCATAAGTTCCAGGACCAAAACCAAATACTGGGCGGTCTTTAAACATGTCCCAAGCCGCACTCCATCTATTTAGTCTTTCCAAGTTTGATGCATCTGAAGAGATATTGGCAGCAGAACGAATACGCTCATCAAATTTTGTTGTGGTATGCTCATGTTTGTTTTTTGCCAATTCCATTTCAATTTTGCTCCAAGAGAAAAATATAACGGATAAAACAATGAGAGCAGCGGAGAGTAAAAATTTGAATTTTACTTTGTACCTGATGAAAACCCAAATCCCAACAGCGAATACTATGCTTAACCACGCACCTCTTGTGTAGCTGAAATAGAGTCCTATCAGAGTAATGATAAACATTAGGACCAAAACAACTTGGGCTTGTAAAGCGTGTTTTTTGTAGGTGAGTAAACCGATTACGAAAATGATACTCATAGCAACGCTGGCTCCGTAAATGGTATGGTCTTTAAAGAATGGCGACATTACCCAGTGGCCTTCTTTCTCTCGAAAACTATAGCCCCAATGGTGAATTAGCGTGTAAATAATAACTATGGTCATTCCCAAGGTATAACACCACAGAAACTTAATGATGTTATTTTTCTTTTTGAAGATGTTAAAGCCAATCATTAAGATGGGAACAATAAACCAGAGTTTCATTAATAGAAACTTAAAAGAAACAACAGGGTGTTCGCTGGTAATTGAAGTCATTAAAACCCACATCAAATAGAAGCCAAGGGATAAAGTTATTGGATGCTTCCAAAATTCTTTACTCATTATTGGAGCTTTCAATTCTTTTAAAATAATGAAGAGCATTAGTCCAAAAAGAATAGGTTCTGTTGGTAGGTACAAGCCTATTTTTCCATGCGTAAACTCCTCTAAATTGACAGATAATGGAGTTAAGAATACAGTGAGTAAAAAAGCGGTTGTAGTATGGAAAATTGCAATATAGGCAATAACCAATGCTAAGGGCAAAGCATTTAAATAATAATTATCATTGAACATAAAGTATGCATTCACTCCCATAAAGAGAAGTGCAATACTCACTAATAAACCATTATTTTTTAAATACTCCACAGCTTAAACTGAGTGTTTAACTGATTTTATTCTATCTCTGATCAACAAGCTGATAAACACGAGGACTAAAGAAGCGAATGTAAAAACAAGTACAATAATCAGTCTTTTAGGTTTTGCTTTTTTATCTGAAGGAACAGCAGATTCTACAACAAATTTATGATTAAAATTTTCTGTTGCATCAGACTCGGCTTGTTCATAAGAAACCTCTTGGTCTGTCATTTTTTCAATTCTGAACTCACGTAAATCTGCAAGGGCATCATAGCGTGATCCATATTTTAAGTTCACTTCAATTTGATTCTTAAAAAACGCCTTATCTTCTGCTGTTTTAGCTTCGTTTAATGCTGAGAATAGGATTGATCTAGATTTTGCATCAATAACTCCCATTTGGGAAAGACTGTCCATTTCTCTATTCAATTGTTCCTGAGATTCTTTCAGTTGATTCAATTTACGTTTGTTAATCTCAAACGCTGGAATTGTACGTTCTTTAATCAAATCGTTTTTTACTGTATCAATCAATTGAACAATTTTGTTTGCAATGTCGGCTGCAAGCTGAGGGGATTCATCCAATACTGAAATGTTGATAGAACCAAATCTTGTTCTTTCAAAATGAATGTGACTTTGGTAAGCCTTTCCTAACTTGTGGTGGTAACCGTCTGCTTTTGGGTCAATATCATACACTTTCGCTAAATCAAATTTCTCGATTATTCTATTGCGCAAAGGAGAGGATTGCAAAATCTGAATCAATTGCTCAGCATGTTCCTCTTCTCCAAAATCCATAGAACTTGCTTTGGCATTACTTTGGGCATTAAACGAAACAGTACTTGTAGCAGTCGGGAAAACAATTGCGTTCGACTCATACAAAACCGGCATTAAGAGCGAGACAATGACTGAACCTATTCCAGCAATAATCCCTGTGAGTAACAATGTTTTTCTGTTCTTATAGGTAAAAACCAATAACTCATTGGTGTTGTGATCAGATTTATTTTTTTCCATCCTTGTTTTTTTAACTACTAACTAAATTGAGTAAAATATATTGTTTATTATCTAACAATTGTCATTTCTTTCACCAAGTGAGGAGCCTCACCGTAAATGTCAATCATCCAAAGAACATAGCGGATGTCAACTGAGATATTTCTACATCTTGATGCATCAAACATATAGTCACTCATTGTGCTTTCCCAGCTTCTGTCAAAGTTGATACCTACTAAATGACCTTCACCATTAATAACTGGCGAACCAGAGTTACCTCCAGTTGTGTGGTTAGAACCTGTAAAGCAAACCCATAACTCACCATCTTGAGCATATTCACCATAGTTTTTTGCTTCGTAAAGTTCAATCATTCTAGGTTCCAAATCAAAATCTTCATGACCAGTATTGTATTTTTCAATAACACCGTCCAAAGTAGTATGTGGAGTGTATTTCATTCCATCTCTAGGTGTAGAACCTTCTAGTTTACCATAAGTAACACGGAGCGTACTGTTTGCATTTGCCCAATGTTTTGCTTCTGGATACATTTCATATTTTCCTTTTACGTAGGGTTTCATCAATTGATCTTTCGTTCCATAATACATACGTAAATCGCCCAAAAGTTGGTCAGTAAATATTTGCTTTAATTCTGAATAATAAGCAAATCCAGGGTCTTTGTTGATTTTTTTCTTCGCCATTTTATCAAAGTTATTCAAAACTTTTAAATACTTTTCTTGATCTACTAAGAATGACTTTTCAAAAATATTAGTCTGTAAACTTGTTAAATCAGACTTTAATAAAGTAGCTGGAAGGAAAGCGGAATCAACAGTCTTTTTATAATATTCGCTTTGTAATAGAAAAATATCCTTATCAATGTTTATATCGTATTGCTCGTAAAAGCTATTTAACGATTCTTTTTGCTCCTGAATAATTTTTGCTATTTCTTCAGTTTTTCCTTCTTTGTACAAGTCCATTAATTGATCAATAGCTCTTGCTCTTTTAAATATTTCTGCACCAACATACGCATATTCGATGTACATGTTATAAGTGAAATCACTCTTGTTAAATTGAGTTGAAAGAGCTCTCAGTTCATTCACTATATTTCCATATTCAGTCTTCCATTCTTCTTTTGAATTTGCCTCGGTTGTGTAGTTGTCTTCATAATCAATTTTCTTGCTAACAGCGTTTCCTCTCTTCAAACCATCAATTTGACCCATCCATTTTTTCCAAGCATTAGCAATTCGTGCTTGTTTTGATGCATACATGATTTCTGTTTCCTCAGATTTCTTCATTGCTGCGTTGATTACAGATAAAGAAAGGTCCCTCATTTGAATTTGAGCAGGACGTAAAGTATTGATGATGAAATCTAGTTCTGTACTAACAGTGTGTTGGTTTGTTGTTCCCGGGAATCCAAAAACCATTGTAAAATCATTAACTTCTCTAGATTTCAATGAAATTGGCAAGTGGTGTATAGGGGAGTAAGGTTGGTTGTTTTCGCTGTATTCAGCAGGTTTGTTTTCTGCATCAGCATAAATTCTAAATACGGCAAAATCTCCTGTATGTCTTGGCCAAACCCAGTTGTCAGTGTCTCCACCAAATTTACCAACTGTCTTTGGAGGTGTTCCTACCAAGCGAATGTCTTGAAATGTTTCTTTTACCAAAAGGAAGTAGCTGTTTCCAAAATCGAATGGTTTAATTTCTGCTTCGAAATGTGTTCCATCAAGTGCTTCTGCTTTTAATAAGGCAATGTTCGCCATTATTTTTTGATTGATTTCAGCAGCACTTAATCCTTCTGTACCTTCTAAAATCTTTGCAGTTACGTCTTCAATTCTAACCATTCTAGTAGCAGTTAAACCAGGATTAGTTAATTCTTCTTGTAAGTTTTTCGCCCAAAATCCATTTTTTGCAATGTTGTTTTCAACTGTTGTATGGGAATATATTTGAGAAAAACCACAGTGGTGATTGGTTAATAAAAGTCCTTTTTCTGAAATGATCTCAGAGGTACAGCCTCCGCCAAAGTGCATAATTGCATCTTTGATACTCGCATTATTGGCGTCATAAATATCTTGCGCACTAATCTTCATTCCCATTGCTTTCATGTCGGATTCAAAAGCTCCGAGAAGCGTTGGTATAATCATGCCTTCCTCTGCACGAGAGAAAACATTTAAAATCATAAATATTAATAAGAAACTTATTTTTTTCATCACCTTATATTTTAATAAACGGTAAAGATAAGAAGTGTGTAGAATTTTCAGTATTCTTAACAGAATAAAGATTTTATTTTTACAACTTTGTAACGTGGATTTACTAAATTTTATTTTTCGAATAGGTGTAATATTAGCTGTTTACAATTTTTTTGTGGTGGCTAATTATGCTGGCTATTAATGTTTTAAGAGGTGGGAGGCCTCGAGCGCTTTTCGAAGTTTACTTCATTAAAACCATACGTTACGTTTTTCTAGCAGATGTGGTATTTCTGTTTAGTATTCAACAAGCTGGTGGGTTTTTGCTGATTAACGACGTTTTGTTGGCAGGATTGATTTTGCTAATTTACTTTACAGGGAAAATTCAATCTAAACAACAGCGCCAATCTTTGTTCTCTGTTCGAGGAAGTGCTAACATCCCTGGAATGGGTGATATTCTGAATAAAATCAGACCCCCTTTTGATATTCGCTTCGAAATAATGGTAGTTGTGTTGGCTTTGGGTGTTTACGGAAGTTTCTATTTTGTACCTCACTTGGCTTCAAACGCCATTTCAAATTGGTTTTTAGAAAGTATTCTGAATATTGAAGATACTCCTGTCTTTGGCTTTGTCTTTAAAGTGGTCGGATTTTTCTTTATGGTCTCTGTACTTATGAAAATAACAAGTGCAATCTTAGCTGTTATTACTGGAAGAGCGTTGGGAAATAAAGAGTTTCCAGAAGAAAAGCCCAGAGACAATGACGATGATCACTTTGATGATTACACCGAAATTAAATAGTGTTTTCTAAATACTTAACCATTGCTATAACTTGCGGAATAACCAATGTGGTGTTGTCATTATTAATCACATAAGAAGCGAGTTCCTTTTTGGCGTCATCCTTCCATTGGTTTTTCATTCTTTGCTGAACTTCCTCAATTGTTGTTTTGTCACGTGAAATAACACGAGCAATTCTAATTGCCTCGGGTGCTGTGACAAGAACAGTGTGGTCAAATGTTTTGTAAGCTCCTGTTTCAAAAAGTATAGCCGCTTCGTTAAAAACCAAGGTTGTTTTTTGTGTTTCCGCCCATTCTTTAAAGGCTTTTCTCACAGCTGGATGAACAATATTATTTAAGGCTGTTTTTAGACTTTCATCGTTGAAAATCTGAGCAGCTAAGTATGGACGATTTAATGAGTTTCCTATATAAGCTTCGTCACCAAATACATTTATAATTTGATTAATTACTTCTCGATTGTTCATCATAAGAAGTTTTGCTTCGTCATCAGAATTAAAGACAGGGTAACCCATTACTTTCAGAACCTCACAAATAATTGATTTTCCTGAGCCTATTCCACCGGTTATTCCTATCTTTTTCACTTCCAATTATATTTCTTCTACTTCAATCATTTTAAAAGGAAGTGGAATTATTGCTTGATAATCTTCTCCTGCCTCTTCCATATCTTCATCGTCTTTCTCGAAATACCAGTTTATTCTAACATCGGTACCATTTCCGTGAATGTCTTTTAATAATTTAAAAATATCAAGAAGGCATTTTGATGAAGAAGTGTTGAAGTATTCTAACTTAACATCAAAAGTAGTTACAGGCTGTGGGGATTTCCCATATAGTTCTATCCAATCATTTAATGGAGTGTAAAATTCTACAGAATTTTCAGGAATAGATCTGCCCCTCAGCTCAATAATTCCATTTTCAAAATTGAAAGAAACACTAGGTGTTTTAGGCGTTCCATTTAATCTAATATTCTCCATTTTTAATTTATTTTTACATTCAAACAAAAGAAACTAAAATTCTCGTCATAGGGTATAAAACTAAATTCTAATTTATTTCCGGACTTTTTGGCGATGTCAATAAGCCCTAGTCCTGCAGTTCCTTTATTTGAGAATTGTCCTTCGTTTAGTACCATTTTATACATATCTCTTAAGCCGTTCTTATCCAGTTTATTAATGTCTTCAATCTTTTTCTTTAGCTCATCGGCTTTCTTTATGTTCACGAAATTGCCAGTCTTTATTTCATAGTAATCATCAGGATTAGAAATGCACAGAACAGAAGTGTTGTTCGTGATACTGTCCATATCGCCAGTGGCTTTCATTTCAAACTCGTTGTGATGATATAGGTTCTGAAGACATTCTACAAGAACACTATAAACCTTCTTTCGGGTTTTGGCAGACTTCTCTATATGCTCCAATTTGAGTTCAATTATTTTAAGTACAGAACCCAAAATATCAGCAGTTACCACACCTTTGAATGAAATCATTGCGTGATTTCTCTCCATGGTTTGATAAAGTTCATAAATAGAGTTTGTTGACATTTAATTTTACTTGAGTCAAAGAATATACTCGCAAATATATGGTTTTGTTCGGATTGAACAACAAGCCGAAAATGTTTATTTGTTTTCTTTTTAATGCAACATCATTGCATGAATGATTTTAATTGAATATATTTGCATACTTTTTTAACAAAATAGTATTGAAATGGAGGAGCAGAAGAGTGAATGGTTTGAGACTTGGTTTGACACCGATTATTATCATATTTTGTATCAAAACAGGGACTTCACAGAAGCTGAGAGATTTATCAATAATTTATTGGGACATCTCAATCTTCCAAAAGGCACAAACTGTCTAGATCTTGCTTGTGGTAAAGGAAGGCATTCTGTATTCTTAAATAAAAAAGGATTAAAAGTGACTGGTGTAGATTTGTCTTCAAATAGTATCAGCGAAGCAAAGCCTTTTGAAAATGAAACACTTTTCTTTGATACGCATGATATGAGAGAGGTTTACAAAGAAAATACTTATGGTATGGTCTTTAATTTATTTACCAGTTTTGGATATTTCGATGCTTACGAAGATAATTTAAGAGTACTTGATTCTGTAAATAAAATGCTTGTTCCAGAAGGACAAATTGTTATTGACTTTATGAACGCAGATTTTGCATTGGATAATCTAGTAGAAAAAGAAGTTAAAACACTGGATGGAATTGATTTCAACATTACAAAATCTTATGACGGAAAACATATTTATAAGAACATAGACTTTATTGATAAAGGAAAAGAATACCATTTCCAAGAGAAAGTTCAGGCCATTAAAAAGGAAGAATTTGAATCTTTATTAGAAAAAGCAGGTTTTCAAATACAAGATGTTTTTGGTGACTTTTCATTGTCCCCTTTTAATAGAAAAGAATCAGATCGTTTAATCATAATTGCGAAGAAAAGATGAGTATGATTTGGGGAACTGTACTTCTTATTAGTTCTGTACTAGTTGGAGGAGGATTAGTGGTGTTTTTACAGAACTTAAATAAAGGGAAGTTAATTAAAGTTCTTCTTTCTCTAAGTGGTGGTTTTCTTTTGGCCATAGCGTTCATTCATTTTATTCCGGAAATTTATGCACATGGATCAGAAAACGTTGGATATTATATTCTGCTTGGATTTCTTGTTCAATTGTTTCTTGAGTATTTCTCAGGTGGAATTGAGCACGGTCATATTCATGCGAAAGATACAAAAGGAACCGTTCCTTGGTCTTTGTTTATTGCGCTAAGTATTCACTCTTTTTTCGAAGGGATGCCTTTAGAAGCTCAATTTATAAGCGAAACAGGAGCTCAAGTGATTGAACAAATCGAACATGTTGGACATAGCCACGCTCATACTAAAGGAGACGGAGTCCAAGGTTTACTTTTAGGGATTATCTTACATAAAATCCCTGTTGCAATTGCACTTATGACCCTATTGCTCACATCAGGATTCAAGATGGCAAAAGCATGGCTAGTCCTTGTGATTTTTGCATTAATGGCTCCTTTGGGAATGTTAGTTGGGCATTATGGAGCTCAAAGTTCTCTTTTAAACTTGGAAATAATACTCGCAGTTGTAGTAGGAATGTTCCTGCATATCTCAACAACCATTATCTTCGAATCAAGCGAAAACCATAAGTTCAACTTCATTAAACTCGTTAGTCTTTTGGTTGGGGTTGGATTAGCAATGATTGCTATTTAGTCTTCTTACAAAAGCTATCAATATGATTAGTTTTCTTGCGGACACTATTTAAGGGGTTATGTATTCTTGAATGTTTTGTTGATTATTCGAAAATTGTTAATTCTACTCTTCTATTTTGTTGATGAAAAACTTCTCTTTCATGTTTAGTGCTTGCTTGAGTGATAAATTTTTCTTCTACTACTGGTGCTGATTTCCCATAGCCTTTTATACTTATCCTGTTAGGGTTGATTTTAAAATTGTAAACAAGTTCATTTCTAATTGCGTTGGCTCTGCGTTCTGATAATAACTGATTTGAATCATAGCTCCCTCTACTATCTGTGTGAACTCCAATTTCTATCTTGAGATTGGGGTGTTTTTGTAGGAAGTCTGCAATAACTTGAATAGAGTCATGGAACTCTATTCCAGCGGATAAAGAATGGTGAATTTCTGGCGCAAGTATTCTATCGCCAGGTTCAAATAAAGTATCTGAGAACGATTTATTAATCCTTTCTATAGTTTGTCCATTGGAGAAAAAACCAATAAATAAAGCTGATATGATCAAAATGATTCGCATACTATATTAGTAAAGCCTAGATTATTCAGGAAACAATTCTCCTTCGGTACAAAGTTTAGCTCTAATTATTCTTTTACAAGCACGGTCAACTTTCATTCTAAACTCTTCACTCATATTGTATTTTTCAAGAATTTCCTGATGAGCTTTAGCCGCATTTAGAGGCATAAGCAAAATATCTACACCAGCATCGATTGCTTTCACATTTGCTCCGGCTATAGTGGAAACTCCAAGCATATTCATGGCGTCTGTTACAATTAGTCCTTCAAATTGGAGGCTATCTCTTAATAAATCAGTTATAATCTCCTTTGAAATTGAAGCAGGCATTCCTTTGGTATTAAAACGAGTCTCATTTTCCACTGCAATGTGCGCAATCATGATACTCATAACACCATTTTCAATTAATGGAGGATAGTTTTTCACCTCTTTCATCTCTCCTTTAATATAGACTAATTTTTTGTGCGTATCTCCTTCAACATAGCCATGTCCTGGGAAATGTTTCGCTGTTGCAATAATATTGTGTCTTTGTGTTTCTTGAATAAATGCATCCGACCAAGGAATTACGCTGTCAGGCTCATGACCAAAACTTCTCCAGCCTACTGTTTTGTTTGGAGACATATCAACCACTGGAGCGAAATTGTAATTAATTCCAATCTCGTTTAAGTCTTTAGAAATAGTTTCAGCAACTTCTTTCACTTCTTTCACTGTCTTTAAAGTGTTTGCTTTAGCGACAGGAGTAGAGTTTTGAATTTTTCTATTCACTAAGCTTGCTTCGGCATCTGCGCTATATAGAAATGGTAAGGATCCTGTTTCAACATTCCATTTATTGTATTTTTCAACCCATGTTGTAAACTCTGCTTTCGTTCCATTCAATAATAAAAGTCCGCCAATTTTTTTATCTTTTACCAATTGATCAATTGTAGCTTCGGTTTGTCCATAAGGTCCAATGGCAGGCATGATCAATTGAGCTACTTTTTCTTCGTCAGAAAGTGCGTCAAAATGTTTTATAACCAATTCTTCTAATTCTAAATTATAGGTATAGAAATCTGTTAAGTTGAACTTTGTTTCTTGTGCCTTTATAGATGCAGTAAAAGCAAATAAAATGAATATTGTAATTTTAAAAATGCGCATTTGTGATGTTTTAAACATTAGTATTTGAATTCGATATTAACTTCAATTTCTGGAGATACACTTTTTGCAACAGGGCAATTTTTTCCAGCATTTTCTATTCTTCTTCTTTCTTTAGCGTTCCAATTATTAGCAGATAAATCTAAAGTGATGTTTAAACCACCCACTCTTCTCGGATTATCTATCATGATTTTCTCCACTTCGCCTTCGCATCCTTCAAAACTCAGACCATTTTGATCGCAGTAGATTCCCATAATAGTAATCATACAATTTAGATAGCCTGCAGCCAAGAGGTCTGTTGGAGAAAAACGAGTTCCTTTTCCATTGTTATCAACTGGCGCATCAGTTTCAATTTTCGTTCCTGATTTTTGATGAAGTGTTGAAATTCGTAAATCTCCTAAATAGGATGAGCTTATTTTTTTCATAGTCCTTTATATTACGTATTTTTGCGGGTTAAATTTATATTACAAAAATAGTATTTTCTTTGATGGCGTAAATGGAATAAAAGAATTCCTTTCAAAGTTAAAATCAGCGATAGAAATTTCTTAATAAATTAGGTACTATGTCGATATTAGAAGAGACGAAGCAAACCAAGATTAAAAAACCAAAATGGTTGCGTGTTAAGTTACCAACTGGTGAGTCTTATAGAAATGTTAGAAAACTTGTGGATGAACATAAGTTACACACAATTTGTGAGAGCGGAAGTTGTCCAAATATGGGTGAATGTTGGGGGATAGGTACTGCAACTTTCATGATCCTCGGAAATATATGTACGCGTTCTTGTGGATTTTGTGCAGTACAAACTGGGCGACCAGAAGAAGTGGATGTTTTCGAGCCAGGCCGTGTGGCCAATTCTGTGAAGCTAATGGAAGTAAAGCATGCTGTTATTACTTCTGTTGACCGAGATGATTTAAAAGATGGAGGTGCAGGTATTTGGGCGCAAACCATTCGTGCAATTAGAAAGCAATCTCCAGGAACAACTTTAGAGACGCTAATACCAGATTTTGCTGGTAAGTGGGAAAATCTAAAAATTGTTACTGATGAAGCACCGGAAATTGTGTCTCATAATATTGAAACTGTTCGCCGCTTGACAAAAGAAGTTCGAATTCAAGCAAAATATGACCGAAGCTTAGAAGCATTGTTTAGAATTAAGAAAGCAGGAATGCGTACTAAGTCCGGAATAATGTTGGGACTTGGAGAAACACATGAAGAAGTTTTAGAATCTATGCAGGATTTGCGTGCAGTTGGAACAGATATCGTTACTTTAGGGCAGTATTTGCAGCCAACTCAAAAGCATATTCCTGTTGCTGAGTTTGTTACGCCAGAACGTTTTGAAGAATATAAACGTAAAGGAATTGAAATGGGTTTTAGATATGTAGAATCTGGACCATTAGTAAGGTCTTCCTATCATGCTGAGAAACATATTTTTGACATGGAGGAGGCTCAAGAATTATAGAGTTGTATATTATTAGAACAAACATGATAAATGTGTGTTTAATCTGTACATAAAATGCTCTAATTTTATAAATGATTAAATAGGCGTTAAAAAGTTATAAAATATTTGAATATTTTACGTAAATTGGCGCCTTGGAATAGATGTGAAACCGAATGTATTATTATGAATATGAAGCGAAATAAATTAATTCTCGGAGGACTAGGAGTGGTGGCTATTGCAGCAGCCGCAATGGTTACTTCAAGTGTTTTAAACAATGAAGAGGGTGCTAGGTACTCTCAAGACAGAGGCTCTTTAGAGGCTCAAACGGGTGCTAATGGATTTAGAGAATGGGTCAAAACTACAATGATTGACGTTGAAACGGGTGATGTTATTGAAAGTAGTAAACTTAATCAGATCGTAGCACAACATAATGCAAGTGTACAAAACAAAGCCATAAGTGTTGAGTGGTTAGAATTAGGCCCAGACAATATTGGTGGTCGTACACGTGCAATTTTGGTAGATCATACAGCAGAGAATCTTATCTGGGCAGGAGGAGTTTCTGGTGGTTTGTATAAATCTACGAATCGTGCAAACACATGGGCACGTATGGAATCTTTCCCTGGAGGACAATTTATTTCTTCTATTGCACAAGATGCAGCGGGGAATGTTTATGTTGCAACAGGTTCTAATGATGAACCATGGGACGGATTAGGTTTGTTTGTTACTTCAGATGGAGGTGTAACTTGGGAATTAGTTCCTGGAACAGATTCTTTCTCTAAAATCAATAGAGTAGCAGCGACGAAAGCTAGTCCTATAGTTTATTTTACACATTCTTCTGGATTAAAGAAATATACTTATGGTGGTACAGTTGAAAACGTTGCTTCTTATGGAGGTAGTGGAGCAAGAACTCTTAACTACTCAATGGATGGTAAAGTAATTGTTGTAGCATCGAATAGTTCTGAAACTTGGGTTTCTACAAATTGGGGACAAGATTTCGTCAAAGTATCTGCTCCAGGATCAGTGCCAGGTAAAATTACACAATCAGGATTTGGTAGAATTGAATATGGAATTTCATCTAAGAAATCAGATGGAACATATTCTATTTATGCAGCAACTTCTTCTTCGAATAACCAAGGACAATGGATTTCATTGGACAATGGTACAACATGGCACAAACATACCGCAGCTACAGCAGCTGATATTAATAACGGTGTGATTGATTACCGTAATCAAGGTACTTATAACAGTGTTGTAAGTTTTGACCCAACAGATGTTGACCGTGTTATTGTTGGAGGAATTGACTTACACGAATGGAAAAAACAAATCAATAATCCACCTTCAGGAGGATGGAATAAAATTTCAATTTGGTTTGCAAGTCCAACAAGTCCATTATATGTACACGCAGATAACCATGAATTAAAATGGGATAAAAACAATAGATTATTTATTGGTAACGATGGTGGTATTGGAGTTTCTTTAGATCAAGGTTCAACATTCTATCCTGCTAATAGAGGGTATAATGTAACTCAATTCTACGCTTTTTCTCATGATAGAAATGGTGGTGTAATTGGTGGAACTCAAGATAATGGAACTTTGTATAACAACTATAGTAATGCAACTTACCAAGAGTTTAAACAAGTAACAGGAGGTGACGGTTTTACAGCTGAAATTTCTTTCTTTAATCCAAAAGTTTTTATTACGAGTTTATACTACAACAGATTTGAACGTACGGGAGATGGAGGGTTAACAATGAATTCATTTACTCCACTTTTATCTGGTTCAGGATATCAGCCTGTTGGTACCGAAGGAGGTCAACACCCTTTTCATACACAATTTCATTTGGGAGAGTACTACGATACGGATTCAGAAGATTCGGTTGTTTTCGTTCCACGTGCAAGTTATGACGTAGGTGATGTTATTAGGGTTCCTAGTAGAGCTTCTGGTGATACAATTGATTATGTTACACCAACTGCTGTTCAGTTTGATGATACTTTGTATTACAATCCAGCTTTAACAGTTACAGAATATGATGTTACTGATACTTCAGGATTGGTTTATGACTTAGGAGAATATTCTTATGCTCACTTGCCTTCTTCTTCAGGAAATACACCGCCGATTGTTGGTGATATTATTGAAGTTTTTGTACCAAACGGTCCAGATACTGTTGTTGTTGCAGCTGTAACTCCTTACGACTATCATTATGGATCTAACAGTGCTGGACCTGGGATTACTCCTTTCGGAAGAGATACTGTTCGTTTGGATGTTGCTTGGGATACGCTTACTGTTCAAGACCCTTACCAATCATGGTTTGTATTTGGGGTAAATAGAAATAATGGAGAGATTTGGGGTACACGTGATGCACTAAGATTATCTGCAACTTCTGTTAAATGGGTACGATTAGTTGAAGGTATTGGAAATATTTCTCAATTGGACGTTGCATTTAGTAAAGACTTAAACCACATGTATATTACTGCTGGTAGTTCTGTTTATAGACTAAGCGGACAAGGTAAAGTATATTCTTCAGACCCTGATTTTAAAACTAAGTTGAACTTATTTGATGGAGCAACTGCTACGACCAAAACTGTTCTTCGTACAGGTACATTCTCAGGTGTTGGAGTAAATCCAAATGACGAGAACGATGTTGTAGCGGTTCAAGGATTTAACGGTTCAGTTTACCGTTCATCAAATGCGGCATCTGCTTCACCGACTATGAGTTTAGTTGGATCGCAAAACGGACTTGGTTTCTATGATGTAATAATCGATAGAAATAACAGTAACCTTTTATTCGCATCGACATACTTGGGTGTATCCATGTCAGAGAATGGTGGTGCAACTTGGACAGATGTTTCTGATCCACGTTTCGCAGGTGTTCCAACATACGAAATCCGTCAGGCATGGAGAACATGGGCTGAAGGAAACAGAGTACCTGGGAAGTTGTTTATTGGAACTTTCGGACGTGGTATTTGGTCTTCTGATGCTGTGTTGAATGTATCATCTAATGATCCAATCAAAGAGGTTAAAAAGGACAAACCATTTATGTTAGAGCTTTATCCAAACCCTGCTCGTTACAATTCAACATTAATAGTTGATTTGAAAGAGAGTAAATTGTTAGACATTCAGTTCTACAATATCTCAGGACGTTTGGTGAAAAGAATCCAAAAAACAGACGCTCACGTTGGACGTAATGAAATTGGTTTCAGCGCTTCAGAATTACCTCAAGGTACTTACATAATCAGAGTACAAAGTGGTAACCAAGTTGAGAATACAAAATTCGTAAAAATGTAGTCACACACATTTCAATATTTAATCAAAAAGCCTCTCGATTATCGGGAGGCTTTTTGATTTTTAACCCTTTGGAATGTTTGGAATGGCTTATATCTCTTAAAGTTTAAAAGGTAATTCTGGTATGAAAAAGTAGAGCTTAAGCTAACGAATTAAGGGTTGTGATAGATTCTGTATGAACCTCAGTCGTTTCAATCCACTTGTGCTGCGGTGTACTAGCCTGCCGAAGTGAGCCTGTCGAAATGTCGAAGTGTGCTTGACGATGTATCGGAAGGACAATTGTTATTGCAACTTTTTTCTAAAAAAACAACTCGTCCAACTATCATTCCGAGTTCTGATTTCAAAAGAAATTAAAAAACGGATATTATGATATATAGATAAATTGGTTCACCAAGACAAGTCGTTGGTTGCCTAAAACTATGGAAAGCATTGGACTTTGTCTCAAAAAAGTTCCCTCATGAAAATTTTCACGATGGTGGGATCTTTCAATGGATGAAAGGTGATTTGTTTTATGATGCTTCTTCCTGTTCTCGAGAAATGCGGACAAAGATGCTGGATTAATGCTAGTTGTTAGTGTGTAGAACAAGAATACGTCATTGGTATAATGCACAGTATAGAGGTTTCGATAATTATCGGAACACTTTTTTGTCATTCTAAAAAGTAAATGCTCTTTATCAGTCAGATAAAATTAGTATTAAGGATTGGCTTAAAAAAAGATTCTGGCATGGGTTTTAAAGCATCTTAATTGTAAATTGAGGCTACTGCTAACTTAACAGGGAGTCAAAAAAAAACATTAATATCGACTGATTAAAAGGTGAGATCTCTTGCAAATGGTACTTTACACTAGATTGTTAAATCAAAGATGTTATTAGTAGGATATCTTCTTTTCATCGCTTTACTGGTAAACATCCCGATATGCATTTTATTCTAAAAAGAACCGCTAATCATAACCTTTCTCATCGTGTTGGCATTCTTCGTTCGAATATGGAAAAAATAAATGCCTTTGCTTTTATTAGTGAGATCAATTTCAATATTACTTTTTGATGAGAAAGGTCTTTCATAATGAGTTTTACCATTTAAGTCATATACGATTATAGATATAGGAACATTGTTGTGATTGTTTATTCTTACTAGCCCAGTGGAAGGGTTTGGTGAGATTGTTACATTAAAATCTTCAAGGTCTTCTAAGTCTGCTGTACCATTTGTACAAGGGATATCAGATTCGTTAATATAAAATGACTGCACATCAGATGCCATGTCAATTATAGCTTGAACATTGTCTAAATGATCACCGTTTCGAGCATAAGTTATCGCATAAGATTGTCTCATTGTGTCACCAATATTAAAATCCCCCTGGTTAAGTGATGTTATTCCTTTTGCATTTCCAGTTGGATGCCCAGCACTCAATGCACTCCATTCTGATGGATTATTTGGATTGCCTGAAAACACATATTTTGTTTCATTTGAATTGGGGTTTAACCATGGACTTCCATCGCTTTTTAGTCCTTTCATAAGATTCCATTTGTTTGAAATGCTAAGATTTAGATCTGTAAAAGGAACGCTGGATGTCATGCTTTTATTGAGACTAACAATGCCTATTGCTGGAGGGTTTTGTCCATAACCGAGATATTGTTGGTCATCCTCATCATTGTTATCTGCATTGTAATAATAAGTGATATTATTCAAAGAATCGCAGCCATAATGATCATCAACAGGGTTTCCAATTGAGGCGTCGACAACAATACTGTGTATAAATTCAGGATAATTTGTGTTGCTTTTGTTAATTGCAGTAACATCAACAAAGGTCACATTATTCAAATAATCCCAAGTTTTATATTGATAGAACATATAATGCATTTCTATACCAATAGAATCCGAAATAGTATATGAATGGGATTCTGCTGCGTCATTTTGAATTAAATAGGTAGCACAACAGCCTTTTATGATTGGATAATCACCTTGACTGGGGTCATAAGTTCCATCTGAATTATAATCAAAGTAAGGTGCGAGATAGTATGATTGTCCAGAATTATTATTTCCATTGCCTGGCCAATTTAATATGGTAAGTATGGCTTCATTGGTCAATGGATATTCCTCAGTACAGTTGGGGTCTAGGCTACATTCGTAATGTAATTTAAAATTATCGATATCAGTTTGGCAAATACTCCACATTGAATTGCCCCATTTATTCTGATATTCAGGAGAAGAATATGTCCCCGGATTTGAAATCGGTCCATTGAAAACATCACTCCCTTGATTTGGCATTCCTCCCTGGACAAAATGAATTTCTCCTTGTGCATCTTTTGCTGCAAACCAAAATTGTGTTGAATATATAGCGTGTTTCCCAGAACCTTTTGGTACTTCGTATCCTCTATTTTGATTTGTGAAATCTAAGAAGTATGTTCCAACATCAGAAATATGTGCTGATACATTGTTGTAGTCAAGCACTGTTGAGTTTATTTGAGAGTTCAGAGTGCCTATAAATACTAGGGAAACAGTAATTAAGCTTGCTTTTAGTGTTTTCATAATATATATTTTATTGAATTCAATTTAGCTAATGACTTCTGCTTAGGCACGAAAATTTTAGATAAAAGGTTGGAATATCAGAGACTAGGTATATTAAAGCAAAGCAGATTGAGAATGAAAAATCATTTAAGCCTTAAATCTGCTTTCTTTTCATCAACTTAACTAATAGTTTAATTAAATTTGATCATTCTCTAAAAAACGCTTTGAATGTTGGATTTTGAAAACAATACGCTTACAATAGAGGGATTGCCTCACTTTGAATCTGTTGAAGGACATTCTGTTGATTCAAAATACCTTAAAGTGTTAAGGATTCTGTATGTATTTTGGTTTGTTTTTTTGATGGGTGCTTTGTTTATCGCCTTCATTTTCACCAAACTTTCTTTGCCGCTTTTCTTTCTAGCTTTAGGTACATTAACTTTTCTGTTTACGCTTCTTATTATTGAAATAGAAAAAGGATTTAAGAAACGAAAATATGGAATAAGAGAAAAGGATATTCTTTTTCAAAAAGGATTTTTTGTTTACAAAGAAACTTTAGTACCATACAAAAGAATTCAACATATTGAACTTCGGCAGAGTTTGCTATTCAAGGCTTTTAAGCTTTTTACATTGAAGATTTATACTGCAGGTTCTTCCTCAGGTGACTTAAGTATAAAAGGACTTAATCAAGAGAATGCCGATAAGATAAAAGCACAAATTCTAAAAGTAGCAGACCTTGATGAAAACTGATTTTTCAATTCCAAGACGTCAGAACTTTAGAGGGATACTCGTGGTTTTTTTGATGGATCTTTTCAAAAGTATCAAACATAATATTTATGTGTTTTTGCCACTACTAAGTAGTAAAGTGAGGGAGGAATACCTCAGTATTGTACTAGTTGTTCTCGGTGTTTTGATAATTCTGCAGTTACTTTATTCATATAAAAGTTATTTGAATTATAAATTTCATGTGCATGAACAACGCTTTTTTCTAACTCAAGGTGTTTTTAATTTCACAGATACAGATATTCCTTTCGACCGAATTCAGAACATTAATATCAATCAAAATCTTATCCAGCAAATTTTAAATGTGGTTGGGTTTGAAATCGAAACTGCTGGTCAAAGCACTGCCGAAATAAAGATTAAAGCCTTAAGTCGGGAAGTGGCGCAAGAACTTAAAGAAACTTTACTTAAAACTGAAAATGAGAATACATCGGAAGAGCAAATTAAAGATGAAATTGAAAGTAAGGCTTCAACAAAATCAAAAGTATTATTTCAACTTGATTTTTTTGAATTGCTAAAAGTGGGAATAAGCTCAAACTATTTAAAAGGTTTTGGACTTGTTTTACTTTTTATAAGTACGCTTTTTCAATACTTACAAGAAATTGTTCTAAATATATTTGAAGTTGACTTTGATGATGAATATTTGAGTCAATTTCAAGGCACTTTCGAATTTATAATTGGTTTAATTGTTTTTCTTTTGGCTGCTACATTTATAGTGACGATTGGCAGAACAGTTATTAAATATTTCGAACTGAAAGTAACAAAGATGGACGAAGATTTTGAAGTCGAATACGGACTTTTAAAACGGGTTAATCAAATTATTAAAAAGAATAAAACCCAAGTTTTTGAAATTGAAGAAAACCCGATTAAGAACATCCTTAATATTAAAAATGTCTTTATTAGTCAGGCTTCATCACAAGAACTCAACAATAAAAAGAAGATTGCTGCAATAGGCATTTCAGATGAAAACATTAGGATCCTTTTTAAATCACTTTTTGATTTATCATATCCTCAAAAATTCATTAATATCAATAGTAGTAAGCGATTAATGTTTAGGCTAATGATTAAAAATTTCATCCTTAGTTTAGTGATTGGCCTTGGATTGATTATGTGGCAAGGTTTTTTGTTTGGTTTCATTAGTACTGTTATTCTTCTAGGTGTTTTCTTTTTTATAGCCTATAAAACAGTTCAAAAAAGTCATATTGGAGTTAGTGATGATTTGATTGAAATTCAATCGGGTTCTATTCATACGAATAGAAAATACATTGCTGTCCATAAGATTCAAACTATTTCACTTGAACGTAATTTGTTTCAGCAGTACAATAAGCACGCAGATTTAATTGTTTATACAGCCTCAGGAAAGGAGCGCATTAGCTATTTGAAATACGAGGAAGTTCTTGAAATTGTAAACTATCTCAACTTTAAAGTGCAGGAGAGTGAGTTGAGTTGGATTTAGACTTTAGAACACCATTTCAATTTTAAATTCCCGTTATTTTGTAGGAAGCACATAAGCATAAATTGAGTAAAAGTGGCAAAAACTACCTATTAGAACAAATACATGAAAAATTGCGTGATTGAATTTTATTTTCTCAATACTGTATAAAAGTGCACCAATCATGTAGGCTACACCTCCTGCGGCAAGCCAAAACAAACCTTCTATTGATAAATTGTCCATTAAAGGTTTTACGACAAAAACAATTACCCAAGCCATAAGAACATACATTATTGTAGAAACGATTTTGTATTTTCCTGTGAAGAAAAGTTTCAATATAATGCCAGCAAAAGCAATTCCCCAGACTACTGAGAAAATCATCCATCCAACAGTTTCGTTGAGTGTGATAAGGGTATATGGTGCGTAAGTTCCAGCAATGAGTAAGAAAATAGCTGCATGATCGAAAATCTTCAATCTCATTCTGAGTTTTGGCGCTTTTTCATTGTGGTATAGCGTAGAAGCGGCATACATTACTAATAAACTTACGCCGTAAATGATAATGCTGACAATGTGTAAAGTATTCCCTAATGGAACAGTTTTCGAAATCAATAAAATCAATGCTACGATGCTTAAGAGAAATCCAATAGCATGAGAAATAACATTAAACCTTTCTTCTTGAGGTGAATATTTGTTCATTTTAAAGCTTTTGTTTTGTGCGTTTTACGATTAATTTTTCAGCTGCGACTAGAATTAAACTTTTTGCTGAAAATTTGAAATTAGGCTTTTCACTCCCTACTTCATCGATAAACACAAAACTACTGTTTTTTTACTGTTCACACTATGATTGAATAGCAATATCATTGAATTGTGATGTAAGTGATTATTTAAGAGGTGAGTTCTTGTTTGGTATTCTCTTTAAATCATTTTGTAATTAAACAGCCCGCTCCATGTTTCAAACTTAATCTTTCGTTGTGTTTGATATGTCATTTTTCGAATATAAATAAGCACTTTCTAAAAAGTATCTGTAAATGTAGCTCGTTGGAGTTGTATTCTTGTGGGAGATGATAGAGGTCGCTGCAGAGGTGTTTGATTTTAGATTAAGGGTTTGGTCAATTTCGCTATTGATTTTTGCCCTCTAAGACTATTAAGCTTGTCATCCTGATTATCGATACAAAACCATGAAATTGGAAGTGAAGTAAATTTACTGTTACAATCTGCGACTTAAAGGGGTAGCCCAATATAATTTATAACTATATCCGTTTCAGTAGGATTTACTAAAAACGATCCATATCCACTTTGCCAAGAAAAGTTTTTTAAACTCTCATCTTTGGTTTTCATCCACTTAGATGAATTAGCTTTTATCTTTTGAATTAATGCCATCAAAGTTATTTTTTGAGAATGTTT